>Ga0209092_10002324_pt1 | contig 17532 bp, 19 predicted proteins | sample FraStrMetagenome_FD_187446 | JGI IMG/M metagenome (GOLD analysis project Ga0209092, IMG submission 187446) | Marine eukaryotic phytoplankton communities from Arctic Ocean - Fram Strait ARC3M Metagenome (SPAdes) (version 2) | ecosystem: Environmental > Aquatic > Marine > Oceanic | place: Fram...
CGACCGCGCATTCTTTAGCGAAGCCATCGACGTGCTCGGCCTCCTTTTGCAGATAGCTCACTGGAATGAAGAGCGGGAAGTACGCGTTCTTGTGACCGGTCTCTTTAAAACGACGATCGAGATCGGCTTGAATATTTTCCCAAATCGCGTAGCCCCAGGGCTTGATCACCATACAACCGCGCACCGGCGAGTTCTCGGCGAGATCGGCGGCCTTAATGACCTGTTGATACCATTCCGGATAGTCTTCGTCGCGGGTGGGAGTAATTGCGGTTTTTGCCTGTTTAGCCATGAGGCAAGGAAGCAAATAGGCCAAGCCCTGCGCTGCAATGCCAAACTGCTACCACCCGCCTGTAGGCCGTTGGTCGCCGAGCCAACCGCCTTTCACAAAATCAACCAGTGGCGCGACCGCATCAGGAAAGAACTTTGCCAAGATAAAACTGAGAATCACTATCCCGATGAAAATCACCAGGCCTTTGCCGGCGCTCTTGAGTAGCTTCAAACATAGCACAAACAACACGAGCAAAATGGCCCAAGCGATGATGTTACGCGACAGCAGAGCCTCTTTTAGCATTTCCATGACTAGAATCGTTACGATTGATTATAACCGAGGCAAGCCTTCACCGCGACAGAATGAACCGCAGCCCAGTGACTACTTTGCCTCACCAATAAATTCCTGCTGCATCCAGTGCTGCAGGCAACTTGGGACCTTCACCCGGCCATCGGCTTGCAGGTTATTTTCAAGGATCGCAGCGAGCACACGCGGCACCGCCAGCGCAGAACCATTCAATGTGTGAGCCGTCACAGGCTTACCATCTGGCCCGCGATAGCGAATCGCAGCACGCCGCGCCTGGAAATCAGTAAAGTTACTACAGCTCGACACTTCCAACCAACGCTGCTGCCCGGCAGCAAACACCTCGAGGTCGTATTGCTTGGCATGTGGGAAACCAATATCGCCGGTGCACATACGCAGCACACGATAGGGCAGCTCAAGTTTCTGTAAGAGTTGTTCGACGTCGCCACGCAGTTTTTCGAGCTCTTCCATGCTGCTTTCGGCATCGGTCCACTTAACCAGCTCGACTTTGTCGAACTGGTGCAAGCGATTCAGGCCACGCACATGCGCGCCCCAGCTGCCCGCCTCACGGCGAAAGCACGGCGAGTACGCGCAACGACGCACCGGCAGTTGATCCGCATCGAGAATCTCGTCGCGATAAAAGTTGGTCACTGGCACCTCCGCAGTCGGGATCAGATAGAGCCCCTCTTTGGGGTCGACGTACATCTGCCCTTCTTTGTCCGGCAATTGACCGGTCGCAGTGGCACTCGCCTCATTCACCACGATCGGCGGCAATACTTCTTCGTAGCCAGACAGGCGCGCTTCCTCCAAGAAAAAGTTCACCAACGCCCGCACCATGCGTGACATCTCACCCACATAGAAAGGGAAACCGGCACCAGTCACTTTGACGCCGCGCGCAAAATCGACCCGCGACTCAAACCAAGGAATATCGAAGTGCGGTAAGGCATGTGGGAACGCCGCGTCGGCATCGCCCCAGGTCGCAGCCACTTCGTTCTCGTCCTCGCCCTTACCGATCGGCGTGGACGGATCTGCTAGATTAGGAATCGATAGAAATGCTTGTTGGAAAGCATCGTCCGCCGCTTTGGCCACGACTTCTAACTCTTTCGCCTTACCCGCGATCGCCTTCATCTCTTGCACCTTCGCAATAAACTCGGGCGTGCCCTTCGGCAACGCAGCCATGTCTTGATTGGCCGCCTTTTGCGCCGAACGCGCCTGCTCGGCTTCGGTGATCTTCGCACGGCGCGTCGTATCCAACGCAAGAATGGCGTCGATATCGCAGGTGAATTTCTTGTGGGCAATGGCAGCACGGACAAAATCCGGCTGCTCGCGGAGGAGCTTAATATCAATCATGGCTGAGTCGGTGGAAAGCAAGCAGCAGTAGCTGACTGACAGCTTTCGTCAAAACGATAATCCCAAAAAGAGCGCACCTTCGAGCATTTCACTCCTCTGCGGCTACGCATTCAACAGCGAAATGACGGCCTCACCCACCTCTGCCAAGGTGATCGAGCTCATATCTCCATCGGCTCGGCGGATCACACGTTGCCTCTCGGCAACTGGCGGATACGGGCCAAAGCGTTCCGGCGCGGTCGGCCCGAACAAAGTCACCAGCGGTCGCCCAAGCGCTGCAGCGAGATGCATCGGTCCACTATCATTACTCACCACACAGTCCGCGGCATTGAGTAACTCAGGCAGCTGCGCGATGCCGGTCTGCCCCGTCAGGTTAATCAGACGGTCGTCCACAATCGGTTCTGCCGCCTCAAACGGCACATGCCCGCACCAAACAACTTGGCCGACGGTCGGCTGCTGCAACAACCAACGCGTGAGCGATTCATAGCCCAGCCAATTCTTCTCCGCGCGGCGACTCTCCAGAAAGACCACCACCCGCTGACCGCCATTCACTAGCTCAGGCAGATCAACCGACTGTTGGGGCACCTTAAATGACAGCGAGTGCGGCAGTTCCTCTTGCAAGCCAAGTAGTGGCAAAAATGCCGACAGTATCTTGACCGCATGCGGCGGCTGCCCAGCAGGTAAAGCCGGCGTCTTTTGGTTGTAACCGATCCAAGCACACTCGCGCGCATCGGAACGCCCCAGCTTACGTTTTGCATGTGCGGCCAGTGTCAAAATCCCGGTGCGCGCTAGGCCCTGCAGATCCAGCACCGCATCATAACGCTGCGTGCGCACCTCACGAATCAGGCGCACAAAACCGCCCACGCCCGCAGAGCGCTCAAAAATATAGGTGTGATCAATCACCGCAGCAGCTTGCACCAGTGCCGCGAACTCGCTCCGCACCACCCAATCAATCGAAACCTTCGGCAGTTGCGTCTTAATCGCCTCTGCGATCAGCAACCCGTGAATAATGTCCCCCATCGACGAGGGCTTAACGATTAAAATACGCTGCATAGTCTGCTTCATGTTACTCACTGACCTCCCGCAACTTTGCCTCAAACAGCTCGGTTAACTCCGGGCGACCTGCCCAATTCTGCATAAAACGCCGCAAATCCTTGGCCCGTCCGCGCTCAAATGCACTGGCCTTTAAACCAAAGCGAAAAGCATCCAGATCAAATAAATGCAAGCGCCCATCCGGCCCGACGATCAAATTGGTCGCCTTCAAATCACCATGCGCCGCACGCAGACGTCCCAATGCGGACCAGATCTGCGCAAACGCCTCAGCCACCGCCTCAATCTGCGCTAGATCAGCGCCGCAGGACTCGACATAATCCGGTAAAATTCGCCCCTCGATCTGCTCCATCAATAAATAGCGAACCCCGGGCAAACGCTCGCGTGTGTCTTCATACACTGCCACCGCGCGGGCCGTCGGAATAAACGCCATCTCCAGCACCCAGGACGAGGACCAGCTCTTCAACGCCCGCGAACCCGAAAACAGATGCCGTATACGATTCAACAACGGCTTCTTGTTATAACGCTTCAGCACATACGCTTTTCCAGCATACTCAAATCCCTGCACGGTGCTGGTATTGCCCGACTTCAAACGCCGACCTTGCAGCATTAACGCTTCTGGATCGGAAAGAAAGGCCTCGATTAGCTCAGGAGCCGCCTGACGCAAATGCAGCGCATGATATGCGTCCGCCTTGGTGTCGACAAACTCAGTGCAGGTGCGACGCGTTTTCTTAAAATAGCGACGCGCCCGCTCGGCTTGCAATGCCACGATCGCCCCATCGAGTTCATCCAGCAGTCGCCCCTTAAGCGCCTGGTCGTCGATCAAATACTTAGAGCGGATCGCCTCACGAAACGCACACTCGGCTTCGGGCGCCAAAGTCACACAAATACCAGCTAAATCCTGTAAGCGTGCTCGCTCACTCAGCGGATGCTTCGAAAATTCGATCGAACCCGCATCCAACAAATACAAGCGCGCGCCATCCCAGGCCCAATTATCCACGTGCTGATCCCGTTGACGCACACCGGCACGATGCGCGGCATCCACCAGTTTTGCCAGTTGCTGCGCCAACTCCGTGCGCTCATCAGAGTCGCCATCGAGAAAGGCGCCTTGCACCGAAACGGCACCCTCGATCCGAGCCATAATCACCCAGACCGCGGAACCATCCGCTTCCTCAGCCACACACAGGGGCGTCGGTGCCGACAAACCCAGCGCATTTAACTGAACCAAACCATCCCACTCGCGCCGCCAATCCCGCGCCTGCTTCGGATGTACTAAAAAACGCTTCGCCACCACCGCCTGTTGATTTGAGCACAACTGCCCGGCATACACCTCACGCCGGTCCGGCAAGATGCGCAGCGCCTCACTGACGTCGAGGCGCAACTCGGCGGCCGCGGCCGAAGCATCCAATTGATCCGCCGATTCCACCACCCGCAGTGCGATCGGCCCGCCAGACTCTTCGACTAGACTCATGACTGCGCGCCCTCCACATACGGACGCACCGCGGCAAGCACGCGCTCAGCCGACACACCCTCGATCGGCATGCCACCCGTCGCAGGGCAACCTTCGGGTTGCAGAATCTGCTTCGGCGCATCAAAAATTGGCCCGGTGCGCACCGGATTGGTCGGGCCAAAGACCACCACCACTGGTGTGCCCAGCATATTGGCCAAATGCATGCCGCCGGTGTCATTACACACCACCACGTTACACTGCTTCAGCCCATCGCAAAATGCAGCGAGGTCGGTCTTACCTGCCAAGTTTTGAATCGTTCCGCTGGGGAACCCATCCGCCACCTGATCCGTGATCACACGGTCTGCCGGCGTGCCAAATAAAACGATTTCGACCTCAGGCACTGTCGCGAGCAACTGGCCAACCAATACACGCCAATGACTAATTGGCCAGCGTTTCTCCGGCGCATTTTCGGTGCCGCAAATCATCGCCACCTGCGGGCGCGCACGAACAGATTCCTCACGCGGCAACGGGCTAGTGTCCAATGATTCAACCAAACCATAGCGCTGCAACATCAGCTCCCACACCTGAGTCTGGTGGGTCGTCGTCTCATCCACATCTGTCGACAATTCATAAGGATCCGTCAGTAATTGCCGCTTCTTACCAGGGCGAATCATCCCCATACGTTGCGGACAGCGCGTCAGAAAGGCTTCCAAATCACTGCGCGTCGAATTGGTAAACAGCAAATACGTATCCGGATAGTCCCGACGCAGTTGGTAGAAAGTGCTAAAGTAGCCACGTCCCCGCTTTGGTAATGGGATAAAGCGCTCACTGACACCCAAGCGATCAAACAACGGCTGAAAAGCAGCCTTACCAATTAGTGTGATTTCAAAATCAGGGCGCGCCTGACGAATCGCTCGCAGCAGTGGCAAGGCCATCACCACATCGCCGAGCCAGTTCGGCATTCGCACCCATAGGCGTGTCTTGCGTGGCGTCTCGGCATTGCCATTGATCGCGTTGGTCTGCTCCAGCTCGATACGCTTGGTCGCTAACTTAAAGCGTTTATGGGAACTCGACTGATGCCCCCAGCGTCGATGCAACCACAGCCAGTCGGGCGCCGAATGTGAATCACGCTTCAAATAGGCCTCCAATAAATTATGCGCCCGCACCGCCACCTCTATTGGAGTCTCACACTTTGGCAATTGCTGCAGGCTCAACTTGGCTTGCCAAAATTGAGTGCGCTCCAGCAATAGCAAATGAATATCTGCATCAAAGCGCAGCGCCATCAAACCCGGCAAATTCGTCATAGATACGAGTCGCCCCATAAACAACGAAGTCGTGCCACTCTTCGATGCGTCTTGATCAAACAATACCCCCACGCCCTCACTGCGACGCAGCGCCGCCATCGCATCATTGTAACCTGAGCGGCGCGACAGCTGGCGAAAGCCAAAGCGCGACCGCGTCTCCTCGACCCAGGCATTCAACGCAGGCTGATTCAATGGCCGGAACACCACATTGACCTGCGGCAACCCGGGGAAAACCCGTGGCAGCAACGAGGCCGCTTCCGACATCGTCATATGCGGCAGCATCACCACAAACGGCTTTCCTTGCTGATCTCCCGAAATATAGCGTTCGAACTTGGCTCGCAGCTCATCATCGACCTCCAACACTGCATCGAGCCGCGACTCCGAGAAATACCGCGAAGCAGGCATAAACAGCGCCATCTCGACAACCCGTGCGCAGGCCTCGTAATACGCCTTTCGCCGCCACTGCTCACTCTGCCTAAAAAATGCATGGTGCAAGTTATTCAGCGTCATGTGGCGACGCGCCCCAGCGCACAGCCCAATCACACGGCCCAACAGCACGCAAATACCACGTATCAGCCACACCGGTGCCGCCGCGCTCAAACGCCCAATCAGTTTAATAAAAAATAGTGTCACAACAAAAATTAGAATTCGTCGCTAATGAGAAGGAGGCATGCCCCGCAAACGCAACGCCGAAATCAGCGGAAGACTCCGAAGCCTGTCATTGTCAAAGCTATCAGAATCGTTCCCGAAGATCCTAAACCCGTGGTGTCTGCGCTTGCGCAGGCCAATTTGAGCACTCCTTTGACCTCTGGCCGTCGCAAGCGACGACGCCACGTGACACCTTTAGCAATTACACCCCCTCCGAAGCCATCCCAGCAAGCCCTGCCTTTTGGCTTGTTATGTTCTTAGATCCTTTCAGGTTCATTTTTTCAAAATGGCTGTAAACATCGACGAACTCTCTGCTCAAACCGACGCACTACGAAAGGATTATACTTTTCTAGATAGCTTTGGCGTCGATGCAGCCAAAGTGCATGAGCGTTCCAAGGTATTACAGCTCTCGTTTACCGAGAACGACGTCGAAGTGCAGACCTTCGTCAAAGTCTACAGCTACCGAACATCGTCGTTCCAGCGCCTCTGGCGGCGAGGCACCGCCCGCATCGAAGCACGCAACCTACTCTTTTTTAAATCAGTCGGAATCCCCACCCCACGCGTCATCGCTTGGGGCCAACGTAGAAACGCCATCGGTACAATCGTCGATGACTACATCATTACCGAGGCCATCCCCGAGACTCAGACGCTACGCGAATTCATGACTAGTGCATGCCCGGATCGCAGCCAGGCGCTCTATTGCAGTCGGCGCGACAGCATCATCGACCAACTTAGTCACACCACCCGCGCAATCCACGCACACAATTTCTACCACCAAGACCTCAAGTGGCGCAACATCCTCGTCCGCGCCAACGGCGATCAAACTGAACTGTTCTGGATTGACTGCCCGAAAGGCGACTTTACGAGATCGGCGGCTCACCAATCACGCCGCGCACTGAAGGACTGCGCCACCCTTGATAAACTAGGCCGTCTACACTGTACCAAGGAAGAACGCCTGCGCTTCGTCGCGGGCTACCTGGATCAACCCGTCGATGCGCCCGAAGTCGCCACCTTCGCCCAAGCCATCGCGGATTATCGCCGCAAACGCTTCGACGCCGAAGACCTCCGACAGGAACAAGAAGCCATCGAAAAACGCCAAGCCAAAGCCAATGCTGCCCAATCTAAGTAATCACCAATTCGAAGCACTGACCCAAGACGCACGTATCTTGGAAAAGGACGGCTTTGGACTCAAAGTGCTGCGCCTGCCCGATGCCCGCATCCTAAAACTGTTCCGCCGCAAGCGCTGGCTCTCAACACAACTATGGGCACCCCACGCGCAACGCTTTGACCGCAACGCCAAGGACCTCCTCAAGCGCGGCATCCCCACCCTCTCGGTCGAGAAAATCTTCGCACTCCCCGAGATGCAGCGCCAGGCGGTGCTCTATCACGAACTACCCGGCACCACCCTGCGCCAGTGGCTACGCGAGCACGAAGGCGACGAGGCCACAGCAGTGATCCAACAATTCGGACGCTTCGTAGCAAAAATCCATGCCGAGGGCATCCTGTTTCGCTCGCTGCATTTCGGCAACGTGCTGGTTTCCCCCGAGCACGATCTCGCGCTGATCGACATCGTCGATATCAGCTTCCGCCGCAGCGGCGGGCTCACCACATCACAGCGCATCCGCAACTTCGTCCACATCGGGCGCTACACCGAAGACCGCACACTCTTCACTCAAACTGGCGAGCATACTTTTATTGATGCCTACCTCGCGGCTTGCCCATTGACTCCAGAAACAGGCAGCACACTGAAGAACGCCTTTCTCAAAGGACTCCGCGCCTAGCCGAAGCACTTTCCCAATATGTTTAAAATCAAGAAAAAATGGATTGCCCCAGAATGGGAGTCCACCCTAAGAGACGCCGGCTTACTCGACATCGAATCCGTCTCAAAGCGAGAATTCGACTGGTTTGAAGCGCCCAATCGCCGCCGCGGCGGCTGGAGCGGCGTCACGCGCATCGTGCTCAACCCCGACGCCGTGCCACAAGATCAAAAAGCCGTCTTTCTGAAAATTCAGCAGAACCACTTCTACCGAGCGCCTTCGACATTTTTCCTCAAGCGCCTGTCGTTTGCTCGGGAATTCGACGCCCTTCAAGCCCTCGCCCCAGTGGTTAGTTGTATGCCAAACTTACTGCAATTTGCCCAATGGGAGCAGGATGGCAATCAAGGCTCGTTGATCATAACTGAGGCACTCGAAGGGTTGCAGCCATTTGACACATGGCTCAAAGAACAGAAAGATTCAGCCGATGCTGATCAATCAGAACCAATCCTGAAGGCACTTCAATCAGTCGCAAGCGCCGCACGCGAAGTTCATCATGCTGGATGGGCACACTTCGGATTTTACCCAAAACATGCCTTTATCCGCCAAGACGAGAATGGGGATTTTAGCACATGCCTGATTGACCTTGAGAAAGCGCGACAACCACTCCGTTCAACTCAATCCACGATTGAAGATGTCTCTCGCTTCCTGCGGCACTCGACCGAATTGAATAATGAAGAGAAAGTGGCATATTTACGTGCCTACTTCCAAACGGACACTTTTTCCGATGCCCAGAAACGCATGATCGGTAAAATGCACGGTGGCCCGAGTGTATAACCACGCATATTTAGGAAAACAAGCATTGACAGCAATGCTAGCAACGCAGACAATGCAATGATGGCTACCCTCACAATACGCAACCTAGACGATGCCACTAAACGAAAGATTCGCATAGTCGCTGCGCAACACGGGCACTCGATGGAAGCCGAGGCCCGAAATATACTCACTCAAGCCGTCTCTCCGCATGCCCTAAACTCCAACGCAAGTGAATCCCTAAAGCAAATTACAGGCATTTGGAAAACACGCGGCACTACAGAACAGCTAATGCAAACCACCCGGGGCATACGCTAGCGGATGGCAGTACTCATCGACACCAACGTCATTTCAGACGTGCTATTCGAAGATCCGGACTGGTTGCAATGGTCAATCGACCGCCTGATGGAATATGAGGGACAATTACAAATCAACCCAGCCATCTACGCTGAACTCTGCTACCCCGCCGAATCCTCCGAAGAAATCGATATTATTCTAGGCAAATTATCATTAACCTACGTTGAGACTCCACGCCAAGGGCTCTATCTCGCCGCTCAAGCCTATAAAACCTACCGCTCCCGCGGCGGCACGAAATCCGCCCCCCTTCCGGATTTTTTTATAGGAGGACATGCAGCCGCATTAAAGGTGCCATTAATCACAAGAGATGTCTCACGCTACCAAACTTATTTCCCTCAGGTTAAATTGATCCATCCCTGATCACCACTTTATCCCTGGCACTTGCCCCTGCGGGGCTAGCTCGACAGACCCCACTAATTATCTCCATGCTTGTCGCACTCCTTCCCACCTTCCGACTTTTACACTTTTACACTTTTACACTTTTACACAAGACCATGAATATTTCAGGACTCGAAGATGCTGTAGGGAACGGCGCCAGCCTCAACACCTCACTCAACCGCAGCCGCGAACCCATGGTCTGCACACCGACCGATGCACTCAACATGCTCTAGGAATCCGACCTACAGTTTCTCATCATGACAAATATACTGGCCTAGAAGCCGGATACACCGAAGTATCAACACTAAGAAAATAACACAAAATGCCTCAATGCACTTTAATTGTTAACGTCTACAATCAAGCCAAACAGCTGGATGTATTACTTGAGAGCGCCCTAAAGCAGACGAATCAGGATTTTGAAATCGTCGTGGCAGACGACGGCTCTGCGGATGAAACCGAAGCAATCCTCAGCAAATGGGAATCGCAATTGGAGATCCGGCGCGTCTGGCATGAAGACCGAGGCTTCTACCGAACCATCATCCTCAACAGCGCTGCCAAGTTGGCCACTAGCGAGTATCTCATCTTTGTCGACGGCGATATGATCCTCCACCACCGCTTCATCGAAATGCACCTCAAATACGCACACCCACAACGCGTGATGTGCGGATGGCGCGGCAGCAAGATCCGGCAAGACATAGCGGAACGCATCATTCGCAAAGAAATCGAATTCCCCACAGATACCGCTGCCGTCCTCTGGCGAGGACTGAAGGGGCAGGTAATTAAACCCTTCCGAACAACGATCATCGAGAACAAGTTCCTTCGAAAAATTATGTGCAGAGAGCGGCATCACGTAGGTGGCTGCAATTTCGCCATGCACAAGAAGAACTACGAGCTTTGCAACGGCATGGACGAAACGATCCTACAGTATGGCTACGAGGACCACGAAATCGGCGCGCGCCTAAAGAACAACGGCATCGAAGCCGTGGGCATCCGCAACTGCGCGAACACTTATCACTTGGAACATGGGAAATCCGACAATCCTGGCATCATAGACATCCTGCCTCGCATTCACTCCCATAAGTATAAACAGTGCAAATACGGCCTAAAGCAACTAGACGAGGGTAGTACCAACGACATTTTTATTCAGGGCTAAATCACACGTGAAAAAGCGCCTAATCCAGATCACTCAACCGCTATTTAAGCGACTGGGGCTTCGCCTTCTGCGTGATAAAGATTACCAGCGCCTACAACAGAACCAGACACTCTTGACAGAACTGGTGCACCAAGCGCGTCAAACAAACGAGAATGCCGCATCGGCAGAAGGCATCTCATTCATTATTTTCTCAAAGGACCGCGCACTGCAATTGGACGGATTACTCCGGAGCATGCTGCACCATGTGACGGGCGCTTACTCCATCCATGTGTTATACTGCGCGTCAAATGCAGCGCATGCCCACGCCTACGGAGAACTCACCGACGGCATTCAGAATACAGATCGTATTCAATGGACAAAGGAAGCCGATTTCAGAAAAGATCTAGTACACACCTTACAGGGCACTCAAACAGCGTCCGTTTGCTTTCTAGTCGATGACATCGTCTTCATACGCCCAGTGGATTTAGACACCTTGGATCGAAACGCAATGACCGGCGGCATTGTGTCCCTCCGCCTTGGGAGCCAAATAACGTGCTGCTACACCAAGCAAAAGACGATGCACTGCCCATCCTTAAATCCAACCAAGGGGCAGGACGGGCTGCTGGAGTTCTCATGGGAAGATGGCTCCTACGACTGGGCCTATCCCCTTTCAGTCGATGGTCATATTTTTCCGACATCTGAAATTTCAGTCGCGGCAAAGCTGCTCGACTACCGCGCCCCCAACACATTCGAACGGGCGCTTCAAATCTTGACGCCGTTGTATCAAAAACGTCCCGGCTATTGCTTCGAATATCCGAGAATGTTCAATATCCCACTGAACCGAGTGCAGAATGAAAATGACAATATCAGCGGAGAGATCTCTCCCGATCAACTCTTGCAAAAATGGCAGAAAGGAAAGTCGCTAGATATCGAAGCACTTACAGACATCAAAACTAATAGCGTGCATCAAGAAATCCCCATTTCATTTTGCAAACGCTAAATAATACAGGCAGAGATCTAATCACAGCCCTCACATCATTAAAAGTATTCTGATAACACAATCAGCACTCCATGCTCTCACATAAATTCAAGTGTATCTTCATTGAAGTCCCCAAAACAGGATCCAGCAGCATTCGGTCCCTGCTAGGAAAACCTCTCCAGCCTCACCTAAACATTTGCCAAATGAGGTCAATAATGCAGCACTACCCCTCATACTACCGCCACTCCCGAAATCGACTCCTCGCAAGCTATTATGAACTAGTTGCACCAAATAGACGAATGACTAAAGGCGAGAAAGAATTCGGGTCATACTTTAAATTTGGATTCGTGCGAAACCCTTGGGATCGGGCGGTATCATTATACTTGCGGACTGAGGGGCTTCAAATGCGAGACGAAATGTCATTTAATGAATTCGTCTCATGGATAAAATACAGTAGCAGCACCAGCAAGCACCCCACTCCACACGTAAACCAGCTTGACTGGCTAGTAGATCCACACGGTCAACTACTAGTCGATTTTGTTGGCAGATTCGAGAACCTAGAAGATGACTGGGGAACCATATCTAAACGCATCAATCTACCAAAATCCTTACCGCACAAGAACAGGAATCGCGTAAAAAAACAACATTACACAGAATATTACACACCAACTACACAGCAAATAATACAAGAAAAATTCAAAACCGACATCGAATACTTCCAGTATCAATTTGGAGATTAACCAACTTCAAAAAAGCCCCTCAGTAAAAGTTACGACACTCTCCTAATTAATTCCATGAGCCAATCTAAGCCCCCAGAATATATACTAGCATCCTATCCCAGATCGGCCAATCATTGGTTACGCTACATAATTGAATACCTAAGCAAGCAGCCGACGCTAGGTGAAGGCAATCGAAACAGAGACACCAAGGATCCACCTGTATTCAAGCGCTTAGGAGTAGAGGATCACTATGTGACGACGGAAGCGATTGCTGTAAAGCGGCATCGAATTCGAGATGATGATGATCGATCAAAAAAAATAATTTTTGTAGTAAGGGAATACAGGGAAGTTATTTTCAGGCATTTCAATCAACCATTTTCCCTTTTTAGAATGCGTAGATTAGAGAAGCATATTCGAATGTATTTGAGTCTGATTAAACATTATCATATCTGGCCATCTGATAAGCTAATGATTCGTTATGAGGATCTCATCAAGGATCCTGAGAAGACGATTACAACAATTGCACAGTTTATTGATAAGGACGATAACCTCAGTGACTTATTGGAAAACCTTACACATCATCAGGAACGATGTGTAAGTATGTATGACGCTTGCAAGGGATCTCATACAAAAGGGAAGTCAACGAATCACCACTCAAACCAATACGGAACAGCCTGGAAGCGCTACCTTGACTGGCGCATCCAATCAGCCTACGAAAGTCTACCCAAAAGATCGAAACTCATAGAACCTGCGCCGCTTCCCGAGTAAGAATCAAAGTGCCTTCAGCGGCCCCTTCCAGCCAGCACAATTAGAGTACATAACTCCATCAGCTATCCATTGAGTCATAAAAACACACCAAAATGAGCTTTGTCTTTAAATTTGTCCCCGAGAAAACGCACGTCTTCATCCATATACCAAAAAACGGAGGGACAGCCCTGTGGAAGACACTGGGAGATTACAATCCATATGTTAACACCAGAAAGCACCGACCAGACGAACGTTTCATCGGACATCTAACCTACTGTGAAACTAAGGTCCTATTTCCCCCAGAGGAACCATTGAGTTTCTTCTGTATCACCAGAAACCCATGGGAAAGAGCCGTTTCTTATTTCCATTACATCAAACAAGTATCACGCAAAAGGCATGGAGCTCAGAGACTGTTTAAACTCCTAAAAAAGGGCATGCCTTTTGATGATTTCATCGTGCACATCACTCAAAGCGGTCAAACCAGATTCAAGTCCCAAATGGACTACATGATCGATAACGATGCAACTCTTGCAATTGATGATATCTTACGTCTCGAGAACATTCAAGATAGCTTAAATAAGCTATTGATCAAAAATGATTGCCCGATGCTGCCAGCGGAAAAACACAATGCATCCGACCATGCTCATTACACAGACTATTTCACATCAAAGACGTCGATTGAGCTGATTAGCGAGTATGAGAAAGGCGCCATAGATCTCTGTAACTATCAGTTTGGAGAGTAAACCGACGATACCACCACTCCGCCTAAAATTGCATTAGATGAAAACAGTCCTGCTAAACGTCCCAGGGGAAACGAGCTGCGAGTCCAACTACTGCGACAGACTCCGGGCGATAAAGGGAAATGAAATGGGTATCAATTTCTTCTCAAAGTCGAAACACTCACCTCACGATGAACCAGGAAGAGGAGCGGACCAGTATCCGCTAGGGCTCTTAGGGGACTTGGAACTCCATTTCGTGCACTACACTAACGAGACACATGCACTGAAATCATGGGAACGCCGAAAGGCCCGAATCGATCGTAAGCACCTCTATTTCATTCTGATTGCCAACGGACCGTGTGACGAGAAGGTGATGGCGACATTTGCAGGTAAAGACTCCAGAAAAAAAGTATGCTTTCACCGACAAAAGAATCTAAAAATGTCTGCCTGCGTCTACATCCCATCAGAGGTTGAAGACATGGGAAACCTATACTCCCAATATCAAAGATTCGTTGGACGCTTTGATTTTGCCGATTGGATCATAGGTAATCGTTAACCCTCAGAATACCCTACCCACTATATTAAGAATTTCGATGCAAACTGTCAGACTCCATCTCCCCTGGGACACCGACAAATGTCCTCCCCTTTATCGACAGACTCCAAATGGGAGTGGCAACTGGAAAGGCATTCAATTTTATATAAATGAAGGGCCAAATCCCTGCGATTTTCTAGTCGTTTTCGCAGGTCAAAAAGGAATAATCCAAGATACGATTAACAAAGAGAACACCCTTTTCATCGCTGGTGAACCTCCTGCAATTAAAAAATACCCAGAAGCTTATCTTGCCCAATTTGGCAGCGTGATCTGCTCTGACGCGGAATCCTCTCACCCGAACAAACGGCTCTATCAGCAAGGCTACCCGTGGTTCTGTGGCATACGATTTACCGATTCGGGAGAAAAACAAGTAGCTAAAAATTACGACGATTTTAAGCAAGACACCAACATTAAAAAAACAAAGCTCATCTCGGTAGTATGCTCCGACAAATGCTCCAAGCCAGGGCATCGCAAGCGCTTTGAATTTGTCAAAAAGCTGAAGGAGGCCTTTGGCGACGAATTGGACCTCTTCGGCACCGGACAAAATCCCATCGCGGATAAAACAGATGCGATTCGCCCTTACAAATATCACATTGCCATCGAGAATAGCAGCGCCCCAGACTATTGGTCCGAAAAGCTATCGGATTGCTATCTGGAAGAAGCCTTCCCCTTTTATTCTGGGTGCCCTAACCTGCATGATTATTTCCCAAAGGATGCGTATGTGTCGTTTGACTTGAACAATCCCGAAGCCACCGTTCAACAAATCAAATGCGCAATCGCAGAAGACAGATACACCCAATCCATCAAAGCGATTCAAGAAGCCAAAACACGAGTCTTAGATGATTATAATCTGTTCAACCTAATCACAGAGCACTTCGATCGCTTAAGCCTGACAAATGATACAGCAGAAAAACCTTTTGTAGCATATCCATCCAAATGGTTCAGAAAAGGCCTGCTCTATCGGCTCAAATTCAAGATCCAGCAAATGATGAAATAGAGTTAGGCCAAAGATTCAAAACTACTTCAACTCAAGGCGCTGAATCGCCTCCCTCGCCTCGGCTAACTCTAGGTTCCACCACGCAGAATCTAAAATGGCAGCTTGCTGCTCTTCGGGGAATCTAAATTTCAAATGCCGCGCCGGAACACCAGCAACAACTTCAAAAGCCTTCACATCTTTAGTCACAACAGCATTCGCTCCGACAACCGCGCCGTCCCCGATACGCACACCTCGTAAAATGATCGCATCACTCCCAATCCAAACATCATTACCAATCACACAGTCTTTCGTCGTAAGTTCATCATATGATAAATCGTAAAAAACTGAACTCGTCGAAACTCGGCTCAACGAATGCTCGCCTTGCCCGATCGACACATTGTTTGCTATTGAACAATACGCCCCGATTAACGACCTGGTAATGTTACAATTCCTGCCAACATAACAATACTTCCCCAACCGACAGTTAGAATCAATAAAACTTCCGCGCCCAACCCGAAGCCCAAATCCCAGAAAAGCACGCAAGGAGACATCACAGCTTTTGATACCACTCCCATTCCTTTTATTATAGAAATGTAGTTTAATTACTTTCCTCATCCGACTAAACACACATACCTCCGAAATCCATATGGGCAGCAGAGTGAAACTCCATATTCACTTTTTCAATTTTATAATGAGCGTTTTATCCAGCAGCTCACCTCTATTTACAAACAGCGATGAACGACCTCCTACACCGACCTCAAACACAATTCCTCACTGGCATGCGCGGCTACGCTGCGTTGGGTGTCATTCTGGTTCACTGCACGGGCGCATTCAAAGGCCACTACGAATATGTCGATAATCTGCTGAATTTCGGAAAATACGGAGTGGTCGCCTTTTTTGTGCTTTCTGCATTTTCGCTTTCGATCTCGATGCACCATTCGCCGCCGAACACGAAACGAAATCTCGCACATTACTTCAACCGCAGGTTCTGGAGGATCTTCCCCCTCTATGCGATTATTTGCGCAATCGTCTGGGCAATCATTAACAATTCGGGCAGCATTTTCACCCCGTCAGGAGATGACACCAGCTCATGGACTGATTTATTCATGCATCTGTCTTTTTTGAATGCGTTTGATAATCAATATGCAAACTCCATCATCGGAGTCGAATGGACCATTCAACTCGAAATGCTTGCATACGCATTCCTCCCAATACTTTACTATGCGACGAAAAAACATAGCTGGAAAATGGGCCTATTTATTACCATAGCCTTATTCGCCGTGGGAAAACAAGAATCACTATCCGAGTTAATCCTCCCCGAAGGCCAAACATTCTATAACCATGATTGGTCCCTATGGAAATACTTCTTCGCGTTCTACATCGGCACACTCGCGTTCAATAGAATCGTGGCGACTCCAGCGCCTGTCTTACCAAAAAAGCAATCCACTCTCATCGCTTATGGTTTAATCATTTTTCTACCCATCTACGCGACGTTTTTTCCATCCAGTGAAAATCTGATTGTTACGCTATGGGTTATCGGTCTCACCTATGCTTTACTCGGTGTAAAAAAAGGCCCTCGCACAATCTTAGAAAACAAACTGATCCTGCACATCGGAAAAATTAGTTTCTCCGTCTATTTGCTTCATATGCCACTTTATTATGTAACCATGCCAGCGTTGGAAGCTCACTTGCACCCAGTCCCTGCCTTTATCGTCTTCCTCACAATCGTCCTAGCAACCTCCACACTGACATACAAAGTCATTGAAGAAACATTCATGGGAGTCGGCGAAGCCCTGTTTCGAGCATCGCAAAAAAGACAGCCCTTAACCACGGATTAAATCCGGAGCTAATGCTCTGGGTATGATCCGGGGACATAGGTAACAAATCTTCTAAGGACATCGGTAACACTTCAAGTTGGCAATTATGCCATGGAAGAAAACCGAACCGATGACCGAAAAAGAACATTTTGTAACCTTAGCACAGACAGGCCGCTTCA
>Ga0209092_10002325_pt1 | contig 17521 bp, 17 predicted proteins | sample FraStrMetagenome_FD_187446 | JGI IMG/M metagenome (GOLD analysis project Ga0209092, IMG submission 187446) | Marine eukaryotic phytoplankton communities from Arctic Ocean - Fram Strait ARC3M Metagenome (SPAdes) (version 2) | ecosystem: Environmental > Aquatic > Marine > Oceanic | place: Fram...
ATAGAAGAAGAGTAGAAACCAGGATGTTGTAAGCTTCAATGCAAACCTTTCCACACGATAGAAATCATGTATCGAAATGTTCAAAGCCTACTCCTGATAATATTTGGCAGGCCAAGGCAGGACTTCTATATGATAATTATTCTTCACAGGAAGTCTGATAGAAATCAGATGTTAAATCACACATGAAAACGTCCACCAGATTTCTATAATCTATACATTTACATCAATACACAAACCTACATGGTAGATATATATTTCAGTATCAAATCATAAAGCCAAAATGTTACAGCATGGTTTATCGCAGCTCTCAACATCTTTGGAGTTAGCCCATCGAAGAAGGCTCCAACCCCACCTTCTTCGTATAACTTCATAGCCACATTCAATGTTCCAGCCGTGCTATCTTCTTCACTACCATCCGTATTTTGGACCAATGTCTTTACTACATCAATTGGATAAACTGGGATCCAACATGCCATGCCACTTTAGAAATACCAATACAAAATATAAGTTAAACGTCTATACCTCTTTGTTTTAGCCTTCAATAGATCAACTAACCTGAGAGCGCCCCCGACCAACGGTGCAAGACCGCCCATCATTTGAAATACTGGGGTATCGATTAAAAGACCATAAACAACAAAATATATACAATACGAAGGCACTTCTCGTGCGATCGTCTCGCTCAACCCCCTTCCCATCAGTCCTGAAATTCCTTCTGTTCTAAGCACTGCATTGATGCATTCTATTTCATTTTGGTAAGAATCAGGGCCGTTTCCCTGTGCTTGCATCATTACTTTCACTCGTTCTACAGGCGCAACAACGAATGAAGTCACAAAACCGGATATTGCAGCAGCTATTACCAATATAACAGCTGTCGGGAAGAGCTCTGAATGCTCCAAAACATACGGAAAAGAGTTAATCTGATTCAGCGCAAACGTGTTCGTGGAAAAAGCAAGGGCTTTGATGACAGCTTGGCCCACCATCATAGCTTTTACACCTCCAAAGAAACCAATAACTCCTTCCATTTCCCATATTCTGCATAAGAAAAGGAAAAATTGCAAAGTTAGTATGCTATCAAAAGAAGAAAAAGTCCATACCCCCAAATACAATATTCTTACTTGTGAATGAGAGCAGGCATACTTAAATCTGAAGCCAATCGACCCATAACCTGACTTTTCGTCTTTAGGGTATCAAGCGGAAAGGCCACTCCAACACCAACGGCACCTGCAACGCTACCTGCTAGCAAGCTGGCCGTCGCAGCAGAGAACAGATTCCGACTCACATCCCCTCGCTTTGACAATATATTCCGCTCTAACATATCGGTCGTCAGACTCGTTATCGGTGTCGATTTCGGTATCGGATCATCCCTTAAAAGAGGTGACGAAACCAAATAACTTTTTTGTATTACAGAACCCGGAACAAAGGCATAAATCTTTTCTAAGCACAAGAAGAAGAACACTAGTAACGAAACAAGCCCTGCCCCAATAGACCTCTGTTGAATCAATCTCATCTTCATCTTCATTCCTTCAAAGTCAAATACCTACAACATATATACAAAGAAAAGATAACGAACACAAAATTATAATTGAAAGCTGTATACGGACTGGTCTGCAGTATCGAAGGGCAATACACGTAAGCGAAAAATATAAAGAAGGAATAACCCGGTTTAGAAGAAAAAAGGAAAGAATTGAACAGATGAAAGGAAGGAAGAGGACAGGTGAGTTTGTCGACAAAAGGTGAGTTGTCCACGTAAACTCGCAAATGACGTCATTTGACACTTTTTGTTGAAATAAGAGAGAAAATTTAGATTTTTTGATGACACCTCTTTTTTCTTGTGAGAAAAAATATGTGCCATCGTCAAGATTCGAAGAGAAAAACAAGCCTTGGCAAAATTAATAAAAATCTGGTGATGCAACTAGATTGACACTCTTCATTAATCATAACACAGATTTTACCTTCAATATCATCATTGTTGAAAGTCTTTATTAAGATTTTCTTGATAAGGTGTGTGCAATTAGGATTTCGAAACAAACCTCTTTCATATTTGTAATCGGCAAGATTCTTTCTCACTTGATCAAAGTCGGAGGAAACTTTTCAACATCATGACGTTCAAGATTGTTGGTAGCATTTTGCTTATTTTCGGCGGTGCACTTCTTCATTTCGGAAGTTCATTTGTGCCTGTTGTGAATCACATATCCTTTGCACGCAAGACTGTAAATCTGTATGGAGCACTAAACGACGGTAAAAATGGTCGACGAGCTTTCCTTTCCAGTTGTAGCATTACGACAGCTGCGGTTCTAAGCATTCCTAAAGAAGCATTGGCTGAATCAATCAAAACTTTGGATTTAGATATGCCATCATACGACAATATTTCATCTTCGAAAAGCTCGTCGAATGACGTTGAAATGGCCGAGTTGAAGACAGAATCACCAGATAAATCAAGTTCAAAGAAGACTGTTGCGGACAAAGGCACGGCAAAAAAGGCGAAGACAGAATCGCCAGCTCAACCAAGTTCAAAGAAGAAGACTGTTGCGGTGAAAGACAAAGCAAAAAATTCGAATAAGAAGCCAAGTAAGAAGGAAAAGGAGGATGAAGAAGAGAAAGATTCTAAATTTGATATTGTTGACATGTCTCTCCCTTCCTACGGAGAAAACGTGTCTGTCGACGGGAAAGGCAGCAGTGTGTTCTCGCTTTAATGCCAACCTTAATGAAGTGCCAAAGAATCCGTCGGTTCAATTCTAGACGATGAAAATATTTCCCTTGCTTTTTCTCAATATTGAAATAAAATATTTTAGTTGTTGCCAACTAATTCGTACAGCAAACAATCATCATGTATATTCTAGCAATTCACCTCCTCCCAGTTTGTTCATCGGATCATCATGTCTGCTTTTAGTCATCCTCCACGCCTCCATGTCCTCAGCACTAACGTCCACATCAGCACCGACCGAATTATATTTACGCTTACGGTCATCTGCTGACCCTTCGCCCTTATCTTTCTTTTCATTTAGTAACTTTTCTTTAGCTGCTTTCACCTTCTTTCCATCATACGTTACAGAAGTATCAGCTTCTCCATATAACTTAGAAGAATTCGGTCTCGTCGAAGAAAGTGATTGCGAAGTTTGATTTCGAGTGTTGGCCACGAGCATTGATCGCATTTGAGCGATTGCTGCAGATCCTGCAACACCGGTGCCGTATCGAATCTCATTCGATTCGTCATTTGCCTTTCTACCATTGAGGCCGGTACAATATGAATTCTTCATAAGAGAATGATCGTCGGCATATCCCCATCGAAAGGCACCTTTGTGAAAATAACTCCCCCAAACCGTCTTGTGTCCATTAATGTAAACATCCTCCTCGTATTTAGATTTTTGATCAGCATACAAATTCTCCTTAGCACTACTTGATTTTTTGCCATCTCTTGTGTACGTCTCTTCTTTAGTGCTCACTCCAAATCTCACTTTGCGATCAGCGACAGTCCGTGTTTGCAAATTGGAAGCTTTTTCGCTGCCTAGCCCATCACTTCCATCTAAATATTCAGCGCCTCCGTATTTGTCCAGAACAGCACGTTTTTGTCTTGCTTTCAAATCGGAGGATTTCTCCTTATATTGTTTCTTTAAAACTTCTGCCTGGGAAGGATTTGCCTGTGGATGTATTTCTTTAACACCCTTACCTGAGGCTTCCCAAGCAAATAATTGCGTTTCAGCGAGAGCAACAACGTCACCGCTTACTCGGGCAAAATTGTCACCAGCAAATAGTGCCTCTTCCTTCGGTACATCAGGATTGGGATTGTCCCTCATTGAACGTGACTTGGGATCATAGTAGGCCGAGTTACAGTCAAGGTTTTGTAAATATTTTGCTGTGTCTTCGCGAATTCGAAGATTACGAGCAGTCACCATCATTTGAGCTCCTCCAACACCACCCTGCCTGGCCAAACGGCTGGTGAACATTTTATCATCTTCATCCTTCTGTACGAACTCATCACCGGAATCATCATCACCTTCGTCAGAATCATAGTCCGAATCATCGCTGTCCGAAGGTCCATTTTCTCCCTTCTTCTTCTCTGCACCATCGTCCTTTAACAGCTTTGCTGCGTCTTCCTCTCTCAATTTCCGCCGTATCTCATCTCTCTGTTGAAACTTCGAAGCAGACTTTTCCGTAAAGTCCTCCAACTCAAACCCATGATAGGCATCACGTTTGGAATCATACGTAGACTTCCCCACAATCGAATGATCTATCGCAAACGACCTAGTGCCAGTCTTCGTCACCTTCACACGCTTCGACCCGGGAAGAATATTAACACCTTTTTCCACCGAACCATCCTCAAACTTCAAATCCACTTCCTGAACATTGGACATCTTCTTTTTTTTCACCCTCACAATCTCCGCCATTAAATACGGCTTCCGATTATACTTCAACGCCTCCACCCACGTACCCCTTCGTAACACACCCTCCTGCCGCGCCAGACGCAACTGCTCCTTCACACGCTTCCTCTCCTGCGCCACGAGCGCCTCACTCGCCGCCAGACTAATCTCCACACGATCGGCAATCGAACGTTGATCGGCTTGATGATCGAGACTCGGTCCAGCATCTCCACCGCCGAGGTACCACGGTCGTTTGGTAATGAATTCTGGATTGTGTGGATTGATCATGGCTCCCGTCGAGACGTTGATTTCGGCCGGTGCTGTTCCGGCTTGTCGGGCTTCTGCCAATTCGCGTTGTTTTCGGCGGTCGGATATCGATTCTGTGATGTGTGTTGGGGCGTTGGTTGCGGTTGTGGAGGATGAGGAGGGCATGTTTTTGGGTGGGGTTGATAGATAGCTTGTGTGTATTTGATTGGTGTTGGATGTTGGATGTTGGATGGTTTTTTTTATTGTGTGTGTGTGTGTGTGTTCGAAATGGTGGAGAGATGATATTATCATGGGCATGAGCTGGGTTGGGTTTTGGGATATGTTATACTGAAGTATGATATATGGGTTACAATTTAATACAATATGTGCGATAGGCGATAATATGTGGGTTAGACTATTCGTAGAGATTATATACTACCGGTAGACTCGTACCTCGTACCTCGTACAATACATGTAGACTCTTTTGTGTCTTGTGTCTTGTGTGAGGCTTTGTGATTCTGTCTTTGTGTCTTTCTAACCAGAACCTTATCTGTTCTCATAGAAATGGTGTACGTAGATCTAGTACGCGTTGTACGCATTAATACCTCGTTGCACTATAAAAATTCCGAACCTGTAACTGATGAAGAGGATGAGTTGTAACTACAAAGTAATTTATACCTGGTACAAGAGTAGAAGTTAATAAAATAAAAGCATACAGTTTAAAAAAAAAATAAACGGTATGAAGTATGAACTCGAGCAAATAACAAATAACCGACTAAGGTAATCTATATGCACCTGATAGATGAAAGATGAAAGATTTACTTACGGATCGTTCGAACATCAAATAATCGGGATAGGTCACCGAAGTATAATATGTTTCTTTTGAAAGAAAAGTCTCATCAAATTAGCTTTATTAAATTAGTGAAACTATAAACTAGTGCTAGCTAGCCAGGAGTAGTCAAATTACAGCATTGACAAAGTTGAGATGTGCAATTATCAGATATTTTGATTTAGCGGTCGTAACATCAATAACCTTTTAGAGGGGTGTTCTGATGAAGTTGCATGAGAAAAACAACCACATATGGACCCGATCATTCCGCCTAACAAGAAAAACTGCGGCGATCTCATGAACACAAAAAATGGATATGTACAGAAAAGTTTTGGAGAAGTCAAAATTGTAAAGAAGGGACACGCTTTAGATGATCGTATGACGACGGCATCTACGATATGGGGCATCTTTGGTAGGACAGAACCCCGCTTCGGGATCATTGACATCAGGCATACCATCCATACGCACTGGTGGCGGAGGCCCCATGTCATTCAAAGTCGTTTCAGGGGTATTACTTTCCGCTGAAAGCGAAGCAAAATATTTCTTCGCCTCTTCAGAATCTCTCTTAACAAACCTCCCCTTTACGCGGAGGCGTCGGTCCGCTAGGTCTTTTCGGCAGTTGTAACGAATCTTCTTGTTCCAAACCCTACGCAGCCGCTTACTATGATAACGCGATATAATAGCGGCTCTTTCATCTGTAGCATAAATGCCGATCCTGCCATCTTGGTTATAGATCTGTGAACGCAATACCACTTCTTCATTAGTATATAATTACAACACACACTGACCAATACATCAAAACAGTTGACTTACCCCCTTAAATTTGGCGGATGAATGCGGTAACAGTAAACCACCCTTGGAAGAAGTAGTATCCAAATCTTCCAACAAACGAGATCGCGCACGTTTCACAATATCCACTCCATCTTCTGCATTTCCAATAGACGAACTCCTTGACGAGATCGTAGAAGAACGACTCCTAATTCCTTGTTGCTTACCACGGCTGTACGTATCCTCATCCGAAGAAATTACAGTAGTAACTGTCCCCGTCGAGGAATATCTCTTCTGTTCCAAGGCCTTAATCAAAGAAAGAGTCACATCACCACGAACATCGTCCACCTTCTCAGCTTCAAGCGTCTCATCTTCATCTTCTTCATAATGCACGCACAAATCATTCGAGGATCGGTGACGTCGGACAAGGGTACTCAGACTTGCATCGGACCACCGCTCCATCCCCTCTGGATTGGACACCGCACGGGACCGTTGGTAACGAGGGTACGACGGAGGAGATGAAACATCACGAACCGAACCATCCTCTTCCAAGGAGTGCGCCGAGCTCGCCAAGGCTGCGAGTGCATCGAGTGCACCAAGATTCCTTCCACACGAGGAACTTGTAATGCTTACATCGAGCAATGCATGTGCTGCATCCATACGAGAATCTGACAAAGTCATTGGATCTGTCTTTTCGACTGAGGTATAAGCTGTGGATGTAGTCGTTGCTTTGTGGGTATGGATGTTGTTGATCTTGATGGAAGGGTTGCTGTATAATTGAGAAACATGCACTGTGAGAAAAAAAGGAGCAAAGGAAAAACATAGCACAAAAGGGTTCCGACCGATGAGAAATCGAGCGAGAAACTCGTCCTAGTGCGTAAGCAAGAATCACACCCGAAAAAAAAGAATGAACGGAAGTCGTGGGCTCATCGTGACGTCGAATGGTGGAACTTGCGGTCCAAAAGATTCTCAACTTGATCGATTCATGGCTAAATTCGTTGTTTGAGAAGGGTTTGAATCCGGAATTGCGCAATGGGTTCCATCGGGTTTGGTTCGATATCTGGAGGGATACTTCTGCTTTGTGTAGACTCTATGCTTTTGAACATACACCCATTGGGAATTCCATTCATGTATGTTTGCAACGCATGATTGTGGGATGCATGTAGATGTAGATGTAGATGTAGTGGGGAAGGTTGAAAAGCATGGTCGGATTTTGCTTGGAGGAGATTTTCGAAACGTTCGTGTAGTCAGAAAACCCTATACGGGACTCGTCGTAGAATTGTACCACAATGAACTTGTGACATATCGTTGCATTCAATTACGAGGAGAACTGCATTGTTTTGTTGACTAGTGATGTACGTAGATCAACGTAGGAACGATTACGTCTTTCTCTCTCTCCTTTGAATACGTTGTACCTCGAGATTCAAAACGTCAAGACGATACTGGTGTGCATTTCACTTACCTCATTGATCAAACCGGGTTTGAAGCATTACGGTTTGTGGTTATTTGTTTCTTTTCAGCTGCGACTAGAAGAGAAGGAAGGAGGTATAAGACATCATTCGTGTCGATATTTTTTGGGGTTTGAAACCTTCCGTACAGTAAACAAGCATGTGCCGATGCCCGCCCGGTGCCGGGTGTCACGATGTCGGCTACCTTAGCTTTTCGTGTTTATTTTGTTTATTACGTTATTACGTTGTGAGCGTATCAGAAATCAGAAAAATTTTATCAAATACGTACTATCATCACTTCATGTTTTTCAAAAAAGGAAAAGGTCAAATCTGCAATTTGCTATTGAAAAAATAAAAGCAAAAGCAAAGACAAAAAGCACTGGTATGGCTTTTTGAGAGCAAAAACATGCTGTGCTGATTCCAAAGAGAAGGACTTGCAGAACTTGGACCTCTGCAGAGAAAAATTTATGTTTCACGAATTTTCTGGCCTAACGTGAGTTGAAGAACAGTGTTACAAAGTTTAATTCCTTCAATAAGTAAACGTAAACCGTTCCAAGCTTTATGCTGACAAAGCGATAAAACTCAAGAATTAAAATGGAAATACACGTTTGCTTCTTTCGCGTTCTTGTAACTTTGCTTCGTTAAAACGTTGACCAAGCATTACATAAGAAACGCCATGTGTGCTCTTATTCGTGACACACCAATCAATAATGATTTTATCCGTGCAACGTTTCTCATCATCAATATATTTAGCTTGGCAGTACTCTCCCCCTAAAGTACTTGGTCTACTTTACGAGAAGTTAATATCTTGAACCCTTCCATCACACGAAGCAAGAAACCGGAACCATTGCATCTCCTAAAAGCAATACTGTGACAGCATCTACATGAAGCAGAGAGTCTACATATCTCTCTGCATTATAAGAATAAAGAACGATTCTCCTTATATCGATCGGTTGTGAACACTTCGATGATTGAATAATCTATAATTGTCCGATGTGAAGAGTAGTGTGATAGTAAATATAAATAATGATTAGAAAACAGTCTAAATAGCTTTAATTAAAACGTGATTATCCATTAACTAATAAACGCATTTTTGCAACACCATATTAATTTGTCTTCGATTGAGCTCTGTTCGCGTAGTCAGCGGTATAATTGAAATTCTAACTATGCTGGTAACATACTCCGAGGAAGAAGTCACAGTATGCAAACAACATTACTTAGAATTAACCTTCTTCTTGCGATTCTTCTTCGTACCAGTGCTCTCCCATTCCGTCTCTCTTGATGAACCACCACCTTTGCGAAGGATGAATTCGGTTGCGAACTTATTCACTTCAGAACTATTGCCCAAATACGCAGATAGATACTGATGAATTTCATTCGAATCTTTGAGTGTCATACAAAACGAAGCCAGAGTTAGGTCGTCACTTCCATTCAATCTAATTAATTGATCTCTACACCAAGCTTCCATTATTGGCGACATCTTGCCATTTTCTCCAAAGGCTTCCGTAACATTGTTCTGATTACTGTTCGATGTCGAATTATTCTTCATTATTTGTGCTTGGTTCTTCGCCATAGCTTTTTTCTGGGCAGCAACTTTTTCCTGCTGCTTTAAACGCAATGCATGTGTGCTGGTTGCGCTTGGTGCAGTTGCTGAAGGAACTCTTCCCGATACAGCAACATTGGCGGCACCCGGTCTTCCAGTAGCATTTCCTCCAATAGCGTTAACATCGCTCGCGTTGTTCCCCTTACCTGAGGACCACCCGCTCGCTGCTACATTGGCCCAACCACCTGAACCTCCTGTTGACCCACTTCCAGTTGAACCGCGAGCAGTGGACTGACGCTCTTTTGCTGCTACGCGGGCTTCTTCGGCTTGAATTTGGGATAAAGTCATTTGTTTTTTTGTGCGCTGAGGGGCGCTAGGAGTGCCCCAAGCGGATGGCGCAGCAGTAATTGGGGCTTTCGCAGCAATATACTGTTGCTGTTTCGGATAACAAGGAGGAGCAGTAGACTGTGGTTGTGGATCTGAACGTGCATCAACGGCTATTGTTTCGTTCATACCGAGCAACATCTTCAACTGGGCAGATGATTGTTGATCGACTTGTGTTTGACGTTGTTGAGCCGCTGCAGCCTTCCTTTCAGCTTCCAATTTTGCCGCTTGTGCGGCTTTCTCTGCTTCCAATGCTGTTGCCGCTTCTTTTCGGGCTTTCGCTACTGCCTCTTCTTCTAAACGTCTCTTAGCTTCCACCTCCTGCTGCTGCAATCGCAGTTGCTCTTCCTCAGCCGCTTGCAATTCTTTTGCTCTCGCAACTGCAATTTCTTCAGCATTGTTCGTTGGAAGTGATGGATCTTGAAATGCTAGTTTTGGATCTGGAAATAATTCAATCAATGGACGGAAAGGACCTTGATGCATTTGCGATATGGGAAGTTCTCCACTGAAATATCCCGCTTGGAGCCATTGCTGCATCTCTTTACCTCCAAACGGGCCCTGTATATTATTTTGCGGGTCACGATAAAACCATGGTTTCTTCGGATTTATCTGTATCTGTACCACCGCAGGAGATGGTGCTTTTGCCATCGGCTGCTGCTGCTGTTGCTGTTGGTAAACTAAAACGGCAAATTCCGCCCCGTATGTCGAATCCTGTGCCAAATTGACTCGGCTGGGATGTCTTGCAATCAAACTACGTAAAACGCCAACGTTCTGAATCAAATTCACAACACGATGATCCTCTCGGTGAAGATCTGTTAATACAGTTGATACTTCCGCTCGTCCCCAATGCTTTTCCAATATGTTACCAATTCGTTCCATGAGGATTAATTCGAGTTGACTAGCTTCAGAATTTGGACGAGCTTCCTGCGGTGCTCGTCGTTGATTTTCTTGTTGATCTCGCACCATGCGAGCGTGTTCTTCTTGCTTTCGTAGTTCTTCCTCACGCTGTTTTTGTAAAAGTTCGGCTTCACGCTGGCGCTGTTCGTTCATGGCGGACATTAATTTCGAAGAAAAACTATCAGACTAAAAACAATTTTTGTTGAGATGATAAATTAGAGATGCCCAATTCAATCAAAAGTGAACCGATAAATTTAAAGAAAACATACCGACTCCTTTGGTTCCGTACTAGTAGGAACTTCCAAAACACTTCTCCATGGATTACTTCCGAAGGCGGAAATATTGTCAGCGTCGCCCCACGTCGACACAGATGAGACCAAAGAGGTTGTGGAAGGATTCATAGTTTGTTCCTGAACTATAGGCTCTTCGATTTCGTTGACTATATTAGATGAAGTAGCTTCATTATCTCTTCCTACGCCAATTATCTCCATTAACTTACTACTGGCATCAATATCCACTTTTTGATCCGTTGGTACATGTTCTTCTCCTTCTATAGCTGTCGAAGCGGAAGTCGTCGCAGCAATAACTGCAGGATCACTTGTTCCTGCAGGGGGTGAAAAGTCTTCGAATACGTTAACATCATCGCCACCACCACTCTGAATGGTTACGCCTTTCCCTGCAAAACGAACAGGACTTTTACTTCCTGTTGCTGCTTCATCATCGCTGTACTTCAACCTATGGCCGATGTTATTATGATTTTCAGAGTCGTTTTCTTGAGACGATCCGTTTCGTCGCATATCTTCTTCAAATTTCCGCGTCGCTTCAGCCATATCCCCCAAATCAAACGTATTTAGGACGGGAAGACTGCTGTTATTCGGGTCATCATCTATGGATCCACCAAATGCTGAAAAATCTTCTGCTGGCTTACTATCAAAATCATTTGACGTCGTCATGGGATCATCCCATAATTCATTGGCATCTACCACATCTCTGTTCGAACGTGTGGTTTTGCCCCCAGTGCGATCGGCTGGTGGTAATGCAACGCCTCGACGCCAAGTATTCGATTGATGATGATTACTTGTATTGGAATCTCCACTATTGTTGTTGCTGCTATTATGATGATGCTGCTGCGAATGGGATCCGGAAGATGACAACGGGGTAGAGTTAGAGTTCGATTGTTTGTTGCTTATGTTTCGAGAAACTTTCACCAACGCCCATATCGCGTCTGGATCAAAATCATCGAAGCATACAGGTTCTTGACATCGTTCGACCAGTACCGGCAATCCGACAAGATGCTCGAGGCAGCTTGGAATGACACTTTCGTCGTCTACAGGACGTCGCATACTCAACAATCGTTCGCGAGTGTAACGTATAATTGGTTTATCGTCTACAATGGAGGAGGAGATTTGGCTAGAGTGGGAATTGGACTTTCCTGAAGAAGAGGAAGTCGAAGCGGTAGAAGGGGCTTTGCTTGCAGCTAAATCCGACAACGTTCGTCCCTTGCCAGAGCTGCTGCCCCAGACCCTACGTGGGGCTGGAGAAGTCGTAGTAGTACCATTAGACAAAGAAGGTGGTTGCGGAGGATCCTCGTCGTCAAGCATGCTAAAACTATTGCTGTTTCGCGCAGAAATCCGACCAGTCGTACTGTTGCGAGGCGATGACGAGGAAAGGGACGAAAATCGTCCATCCGACTTAGGATTCGGTACGGGAGGAGGTTGAAAAGTCCCGCTACCGCTTCGACCGCCCCATCCGGGCGCTAGGCGAGGTTGTTGCTTAGGACTGCTGCTGCTCATAACGATTATACTTGGTATCTGATTAAAAAAGTCTGAATTTGCTATAATTTGAAAATTGGCGCGTAAAAACCAAAGATATGAGGATCTAAATTCAAAATAAAAATGGAATAACGTCTCAAATCGAAAATAGCTACAGAGCGACAGTGGACGAGTATGCAGTGGATTCTTCCTTGATTTCATTACCCATGCTCAATTCCCTCCAGTATGATCAAAGCCATGCATTACAGTCCATGATTATGGGGTAAATTTAATGTCAGCTTGACCAATAGCCGTCCATGATATGTTCGATCCCTCACCTCTCTCACTGTGTAAATGAAATTGTGTATTGTCTTTCATACATACATGGATATGCCTTGTGTCGTAGAGAGACAAAAAACCTTGGAGTTCGGATATGTGTTATGTTGTGTGGTCCAGGGTTGAACCACCCCGGTGTGGTTCATACATGATGAACGTATCCATCCGAATATTGTTCTGGTGTACCTCCTGTAGATTTTCACGCACCCCTCCCTCCCTCTCCCTGATCCTGATTGATCTTCTGTAGCTAAACTAGCCTGAAACGTTGAGATATGGCGACGGATGTCTACTCTTTTGATTTTGACTTTTGACACGTCTACGTTTTACGTCGGTGACTAGATCTACTCGTTACTCGTACATGTGCTCTTTGTAGGAAAGAGGAAAGGTACACATATATATATAGTCACATTATATTATTAGCAGGGGAGTAGAGTAATACTTCGAAGTATAAGTTAGGTTTTTATCACAGAAGACAAGTCGCAGTCGCATTTGCAAAGATACAAAGGATTTATATTTATTTGATTATAGATAAAAAATTTAAAACCATGAAACAGGCAGCAGTGTTAACAATCGTTTCGTCATCGTTACTCCTTTGTTCAACGAATGCATTCTCCGTCTTGAACAAGAAGAATCAACTACAGCAACAACGTACGTCAACGATTTTAAGAGCCGAGGATTCCGATGAACCGGAGAAGAAAATTGGACTTTCTGGTTTGTTGCAGTTAATTACTGCTGGGATGGGCTCGCCTTTCTTAGGGGTGAGTAGTTACCGGATGTTTTGTCATCCCGGTTCTAAAATGTGCTTTTGATATCATCCTCACCTTTGCTTTTGGATCAGGATTTTGAAGGAGTTGATGAAGAGACTGGAAAGTTTATGTTTAGTCTAGAGGCAAATAATTTAGTTGATGAAGATGGGGAAAGTATGCAAACGAAGGGGACCTATTTTGAGAGTGGTTGGGTTGACGAAGAAGAAGAGGCGCGGAAGAAGAGTGGCAGTGGGTTTAAATTTCCTTGGGATAAATAGAATGGTCAAAATACACGTATAGAGTTTGACGCGAAACGAAATATATTTTGATTACTGCAGAATTTCATGAGTTTGATACGAAACAATGATACAGATGTGGAAAGTTTTGCAAGTCACATATCTTGATTAACTTCCATACGAAATAACTGAGTAAAACCTTATCACAAGCTTGTTCGATGAGTCATTTGCATATTGTCTTACTTTTAACGAGCATTCATGATTTGATTGATTTGATTTCGCGTGGAAAAATTGAGCAGGCACATCATGTACGGTTGATAATGACGCATTCGTAACTTATTTATTTATTGAACATGTCACCTTTCATAAGGATATTACTGTCGTATCACAATGTGTCTCCAAAACAAGCATAGAAATTGTAAATTTGTATTAACCGTATGAGTTTCTACAAATGGGTTCGGTTTACATGACTATTCATCGGTATCTAACGATGATTGAGCCCACTTTGGTATCCTTTTTACACAATCCTGATGAAAATCACGTAAATAATTTTAGAGACGTCAACAAATTCTGCGATATTTGTCCGATATGCCGTTTATCATTTCAGTCAATGCACCCAATAAATTTAAAAAATGATTGTAGAAATTAGTGATTGTTGTTATCGGCAGTGCTGAAGCCGATCCGTCGTGTGGATACATGTTAAAGAAAGTCGTTCATCTAAAACAAAACGCATCACCATCATGTATTCGTTGGAGATGATCTTTTGTATGTATAAGAATTTATTTGTAAATAACTAGTTCATGCTGTACGCTCAATGAAGATTTTAATGTCAGAAAGGACTAAAGGGGGGAAAGGGGGCTGAAGTGAGCACCGGTAACTCCCTATTCTAGAAAGTACTCAATCGATTTATGGAAAACGAGATTGGATTTCTAAACATTTGTCATATATACCGGTAGTTAGTTTCCTTCATGAATAGATATGACAGATCTAACGAAAAAACATTTGGAGAACGAGAAAACATACATCATTTCATTTTAAAACTTTACACACCCATGATATTACTGTTTTCCAAAATAGAATTCGTCACTGCTTCATCGGCGAATAAGGATATGCCTCGCTTGTGCCGTCGCTGGCGTTGTGGTTTCGGACCTTTAACTTCAGTCGTGATTGAAGTTACCTTATCAAATACTGTTCCCGTTTTAGCTTTCGTACTTGCAACTCGCATTGAATTGGACGAAAAGATAGAATCACCTTTAAAGATAGCTTCAACTGTCGCATCGTCTCCACGAAAACTCTCTCTACGTGTATGCTGCCGAGACGATATTTTTCTACTCCCATCCGTTTCCTTCTTAATGATTGTACACACTTGCTCCCCGTTCTTTATGTCATAGTGCTTCTTGCACATTCCTGCCACTATTGCTTGTTTAGTACAGTCCTAAAATCAACGAAGAGTAAGTATCTTTAACCATATATATATATTCAAACGAAGTCAGATGACATGAAACTGACACTTACCAAAACCTCACAAAGTTTTTTCTTCGCACCATGAGAAATACATCTTCCACCTTGTACAGCAACCCGTTCACAACCTTCATGTACGCATTTTTTTCTCGCCGGTCCATGTGCAGAACAAAACCCTTTAGCTTTCACATTTTTGGTGCAACCTTCCACGGAGCATACCTTTCTCTTAGCACCATGAGCAATACATACACCACCCTGGACAACACGGTTTGGGCAGCCTTCCACTGAACACTTCCGTCTAACTCGTTTCGACTTCGGTTCCGATTCACGTTTGGTAAGTGGCTTCTTTAGCGCAGATTTTGGCCGCCGATTCTTCTTTGTTTCTGATTTTGCTACAGCGTAAGGCACTAACTTTTTTTCTAATGTTGAGCTTGATGTAAGGGGAATTGCTCCACCAATACCTATCGAAACTTTGGGTTTGTTTGGATTCACCGGAGGTCTAAACAGGTTGGGCAGCTGTTTCGTCTCGCTGGGAGCTGCGAGTCCACGCAAGAAATCAGAACCTCCTGGAATATTAGCATCAATGCTGTCTTCTAAGTTTGCGAAGAACGACTTGGATAAATTACTTGACTTGGGTCGATGATGACTTCCAGATGATAAGTTCTGAACGAGGGATTGATCTGACGGAATCGGTAAAAGTTTCGGCAGCCAAGCCGAGTTAAATCCAAGAGAAGAAATGCTGCGGTGGTGTGGTTGAGTCTCGGAGCTATGCATAGCAGTAGTTGCTAACGGGGGAATCTGTTCCAACTTAGTTTGGTCTACGAGATTTTTTTCTTTTGATCTTTCTATTGGGGATAAGCCGTAACTCCCTCCGAATAGATTAGGATTAATATCCGAAGAGAATGATGCACTCTTGACATGGTTACTTGTTTTCATATTTTTGTTTGAGTTTTCTTGCGGAAGAAGACTCATGAGCAAGGCCGTGCCTGTATGATCCAGTGAACCGAGCAATGAACTATCTCGAGCGTGCCTTCGACCCCCAGCGTTAGGAAATGGTAAAGTCTTGCTTGATGGGTTCTCTTCCGTAGGTTTTGTAGAAGATAAATCGATTGGCCCGCCAATAAGAGAATGCATACGAGTATGTGGGCGCCTCGCATTTAATGATTGGAGAGATAAAGTTTTGTCATTTGAGCCAGCGATTGCAGCAACTTCCTCTTCACTAAAATCTGCTACCGCTGAAAGTATGTCTAGCCCCTCGGAATTCATTCGCTGATGTTCCTGATACTGTGATTCTCGATCTTTAGCAGTATGAGCCCCATTCTTTTGCTTCACAGCTACGGACGATCCCAAACTATTTACACGTCTATGAGCCAAGGTTGCACTAAAGCTACCGCTACTTGACTGATTTCGTCGGTGACGCTTTTTAATCAAATTGGTTGAGTTCGTGACAACATGGTTGGCATAATGCACCGCTGCAACATTCGAGCTGGCATTGCCACTGCTGTCTATCCCATTATTTCCGACAGAAGAACGCTGCTTCATGATACCCTTCTTTGGCATGGATGTTACAGATGATGAAGACATCGAACTTGTATCATGGCTACTAGAATGCGACTTAGGATCGGTTACGAAGGCGGATTGATCAAAGTGAGCACTGAGATTCCTAGTATGCGTCTTTATCGCTCCAGCTCCAGTCTTTGGAACAGAATCATCATTCGTAGTAAAGGCGGACTCAGTGGTAACTTCAATATCTCCATTTTTCGTACTTCTAATAATGCTCACGGATAACGATGCTGCTGCAGGTGGTGGTTGCATGTTGTCAATATGCAAGCCTTTTTTACAAAATAAAAAACATATTTTAAAGGAAATGAGAGATATGTTATTGATAATTTATACACATTCAGAAACACGTTTCTCTTCGAATGTCAAAAAAAATTTCCTCCTAAAAAAATTCCAAACATCATGGAATACCCTATGCCTATGCCAATCTAAATCTTAATCCTCAGCCCAGTCGAGTCCAGTCCATCCCAGCTTCCAAAAATAGTGTTACTATTTCATAAATTTTGTTCATTCAGAGAAAAAATATACGCCTCATTCGATGAACGGAACACTGCTTCGGCTAAATAAACGCAATGCGAAAATGCACAAACATCGATCATAATTTTATTGGAAAGACCTTCCTCCCGTTGGCATCTTGCATATACTCACCTTCACAGGTTTTTTCAAAAAAAATTACACGAGGACAGACAGAAAGTTTCGTGATGGATGATAGGATGTGGACCGACAACGCGGAGTATATCAGCAATGGGTTATTTTGAAAGTTTTTATTTATCTTGTATGTGTGTTGAAAGTTGGAAGAAGTTTCTGGGATTGGTTCTATTTGTCGAAACAGGGCGAGGTCATGCCACGCGGAGTATACATGTTCGAATATGGGAGTTCGCATATTGTCAAATGAGAACCATCTACATGCAAGTGCACTTTGGCGTGCAAGTACGCACGTCAAGTGGAAGGGTTTGAA
>Ga0209092_10002327_pt1 | contig 17518 bp, 20 predicted proteins | sample FraStrMetagenome_FD_187446 | JGI IMG/M metagenome (GOLD analysis project Ga0209092, IMG submission 187446) | Marine eukaryotic phytoplankton communities from Arctic Ocean - Fram Strait ARC3M Metagenome (SPAdes) (version 2) | ecosystem: Environmental > Aquatic > Marine > Oceanic | place: Fram...
GCCTTCATGAATGGGCCGTAGCCTAGTCCGATGAAGCCAGAGATCATCATATTACGGAAATTGTAGTACCATAGAGGTCGAAGCTCGATGTTTTTCCATAACTCTTCTAAGATAGAGTATCGTTGGATCTCGTTAGATGCATTCGAGATATCTAGCGCGATTATGACCCAGTCTAGGTTGGCTTCCAGAAGAAGTGTGATTGCCATGATAAGTTGTGCTGTTTGTTTGTGTTACAACGCTATTGACATGTGAATTACTTTTTAAAAACTACCAAAACATGTATTAATAAATTCTCTTTATTTCTTGGGGGAGGATCTATCTATATTTTTGAAATGAAATAAAGATCACATACGATTACTTATTTATCTATTTCAACCCTTTCAAGATGTCATTCATCCTGGGTCCTATAAACAGCTTCTGGATGTTCGCCCCGAGTAGTTCTTGTTCACTTATTAAATCCGCTGTCCGATGATTAGAACAAACAGAGGGTGGATCAATTTAATTGTAATTGAATTGCTAAATTAAGAAAAAAAGACAATTGATTATCGGTAATCAAAGATGAATTCGCAATCAATTACGCAATCAATTATTCAATAAAATTATAATTGCAATTATTGCCTACGAAGAAAAATACAATTACAATTATCAATTATAATTTTTTTTGCAATATGAGATTTACGCCTCTGTAAAATGCAATTACTGACCAATCACCCAATTATTGCTAAATGTTGTAGTATAAAAGATTACGAATTATAGTCTAGAGGTATGTTAGCTTCTGCAGTGGCCTGCATCATATATTCTGCTGTTTTGAAAATTTTTCCTCCCTTTCACGGCGGCGACGATTAGTATTCTTCTACTGATACACCATGCTATCATTCCATAAATTCCTATTCTCTTTCAAAAACAAAATTACTTGAATCATTACTGTCGCCATACACCTCCTCTTGTCAGTCAATAGGTTTTTGCGAGACTCCATAGTTTCTCCACATCAACTGCTGTTGCTAAAATAAAATCACAGTCAATATAAGTCTCCGGTTGTTCTGCTTTTTAGAACATGGTGTATATGCCATGGCGATGGCGATGTCACCACACATGACGGCGAACACACCACACACACCACACACACCACACAAAAGGTATCCAATCTGATAATTGGATGAAAACCACAAATAGTCCTGATATACACCTATACCCAATTATTGCAATTATTTTTTATTAGAAAAAAAACAATCAATTATTGCAATTATTTGCCAAGCCCCAATTCTTATTATAATTTCGATTAATTGCCATAATTGAAATTGGCAATCAATTAAATCCACCCTCTGAGAACAAAAGCTATCATCTAACATGTGTTTATAAATAGACAACATACGTGTACGAGTAAACCTAATAATGCAAAAGCAAAAACATCCTTCACAGTTTCTTTACACAAAAAAGTACAGAGAAACAAGTTCCATATACATATACCGATATTCATTTATTATTAGAAAGCACGACACGACACACGAACCAACCAAAACTTAATTTTCACAAGAAAATGATGCCCTTGAATTTAACGTCGAGAAATCGAGATCGAAGCAGGAGCAATGTGTTCGCCAACGATGCAACCACAAACCCATCCACAACCGGAATCCACGAGAATGTCAAAACGTTACGAATGACGATTGAGCTATGTCTCCTTCTCGGGATCCAGTCGAAATGGAACGAGACCCTTAAAGCTTAATAAGTTAAACACTTTCATCCATCCAGCCTTATCTTTTTGAAGTTTTTCAGTTGTATGCTCCATCAATATGAACACGATGTTAGCTTCACGGACAAACTCCAATGCACCCAAGAGAACTTGTAATTCATGACCTTCGACGTCCATCTTCATGACAACAGAGCGATCTGTAGGAAGGTTCAAAGAGACAACTGCCGATGATGTAGATGCAGGGAAAGGTAGTGATGATGCTGTCAATATCATTAAAGGTTTACCATTGACTCTTTGAACCTTCCTACAGATCGCTCTGTAGTCATGAAGATGGACGTCGAAGGTCATAAATTACAAGTTCTCTTGGGTGCATTGGAGTTTGTCCGTGAAGCTAACATCGTGTTTATATTGATGGAGCATACAACTGAAAAACTTCAAAAAGATAAGGCTGGATGGATGAAAGTGTTTAACTTATTAAGCTTTAAGGGTCTCGTTCCATTTCGACTGGATCCCGAGAAGGAGACAGAGCTCAATCCAAATAACTTGGATGAGTGGAAACATCCTACTCATCCACAATTTGATTTAATATGGAGAAAGAAAACTGATTAATATTCCAATAGATTCGGAAAGATTCGGAAAGATTATGAGGTGTCGGTCTTGCGGATAAAGATGCCGAACAGCCAAGTATTGCAATTAGAATTCGCTGTCATTCGCCGAAGATTAAATTAAAATTCCTCAGTATGACGTTGCTATTTTTGCAAGTATTTGAAGTCAAACCCTTTCGAAATTTCAGTACAACGTTTACATTTTCAACCCTAAATTGTTAGAAGGTCTCGTAAGCGAAAGAAGTAGCTGTCCCTTCGCAAAAAAAATTCATAGTGAAAACAATAGCCTTATTACGAAAAACAATCTCCACAGCAGCAATGAATCAGACTGTTGTAATCTAACTATGTATGCTGTGATGTACTTTTTACTGTTATTTATTATTTTGTCCTAGATTTTTGAATTTTGCAGTCTATCGAAGAAAGAAAAATATAATGAAGTAATCGATTTTATAATACGGTCCTTGTTTTGACTTTGTGACAGTTGTTAGTGATGACGCTTTATGTTTTGTACTTAAATCTTGTACTTGAATTAAGCCTAATATTGCAACAGTATACTTAGTCATGTAAAACTATTGATGATGGATCAGGTCAAGACTCGCGCCTCTCGACCTCTTCCGCTCTTCTCGAAAGTGAAATATATAAAGGTACGTTGAATCTTATTCTCTAAGGTATCTTAACCGTAAATATGTGAACTGAATCACAGCTGTTTTTTCTACAAAGTTTTTCTCGAATAATGACTGTTTCGAAACTTGCTTTTTTCGCGGTCGCAGCCACGGCTGGAATAACATTTGTCGTGTCAGAATGTCCTAACTCATGTTCTGGGCATGGTTCATGTGGCAGCCATGATATGTGTACTTGTCATCGTAACTGGCAGGAAGCAGATTGTTCACAACGTAAGTCATATTTGCCGTTGCTTAAGAGATATCTTTCATCTAAACTTTGTCTTGGAAAGGCACTTGTCCGTATGGTCGAGCCCACGTCGACATTCCGAAGGGAGACTTGGATTTCTCGCAAACTATAGGTGACTTCAATGACCTTATAATTTCTGGATCGACAACGTATCCTTATGGCACGACGGAAGGTTTTCCTTACATGCATGATAGTGCGGGGACTCTCTTACCGGATACGGCTCACGAATACGCAGAATGCTCCAACAAGGGAACGTGCGATCGCGGAACTGGAGTTTGCGATTGTTTACTTGGGTATGATGGAGCGGCCTGTCAACGTGCATCATGCCCAACTGATTTGAAAGCTGCCAAAGATCGCCTTGTCGTTCAAGTTTCAGCCGATGGTAAAACTGTTTCGAGGTCGCATACAATGAGCTCTAAGGATTACAACAATGTACAAGCGGGTCAGTGCTCTGGTCACGGGACGTGTGAATCAATTTCAACACTTGCTAAGTTGGACGGTGGAAACAAATACAGTTTATGGGACAAAGACATTACCATGGGATGCAACTGTGATCCAGGGTAAGCTCAGAATTGAACTTTGGTGGCTTTTATTTTAATCCCTAACGATTTTTTGCAGCTTTTCTGGTCCTAGCTGTGACGAACGTCTTTGCAAAACAGGAATCGATCCTTTGTACACAGACGATACAACAGTTCGAGTGACACAGTCCGTTATTCGTATCGAATCTTCAGATGCAAGTGCTCTTTCAGGCCAATATGCGTTGAAGTTTTTTGATGCATTCGGCGACGATTTCATTACACGTCCACTTGACATTGATGGTACTGGCATCTACGACTCAGTGAATGTTTGCGACGCGGCGACTGCAGCTCTTATTGCTTTACCGAACGGTGTCGTACCGGACATTCGTTGCTCGTGGACTCCAATTAATACAAATAAAGGATTTGAATATACTCTCACCTTCATCGGAAACCCCGGAGAATTGGCTCAAATTCAAGTAGTGGAACACCTGGATGGTCCACGCCCAACCATTAGCGTGTCGTCTGGAACATACACAGCGAACTCTTATACAAAAATTACAGGAGAGGAGACAGACTATTTTGCCGAGAGGTGTGAGGGCATCACAGTAAAAATTCTTGCTGATTCTGCCGACGCTGATAACTCATGGAGCTCTCATGTTCGTCCAGGTTCCTTAGGCTATTTGGCATCTCCAAGTGGAGCTTTTACAACTCAAGAAAAGAAAAAACTCAAAGCTTGTCTTGGAGATTCTGATTATGATATTGAAAATAATGTAGATGTTTCAAATTGGGACAAAGGATACGTCGTCGAAGCAAATGATGCCGGGTCTAACTATTACATTGGCGCATTCCCGCATGCTGTAAAAGTAGTTCCCGTGGAAAGCACCCAATATTACGACAAGTTTATGAATGGTCACTACCATTTAGTATGGTTCGATCCTAACGCCGAGGCCGACAATAAAGAATTCAGGGTTGCTAACCTTAATGATAATGCTAATCTCCTCAGCGAATCAACTGAATATTATTTATACACTACCAAAGGAACCGTTCAACAAATGGGCTACGGAAATGAGTCGCCATTACAGATTACTGACAATGACATAGCAGGTACTACGACTTCTAGTACACGCATTACTGGATATTTTGATGCTTACACGAACAAGATATACACGAATTATGATACAAGCTGTGTGAAGAACCCATCAAGCGGCAATAGGAATCACGTTTGTGTTGAAAAAGGAGACAAGTTGTTTGTCGTTGACTCATGCTGGGGAATCGGAGATTTAGACGCAAATGGGGACCCTATTGGAAACCCAATTTTTGGAGGCTCTCTTATTTCTGGATGTACGACAAGTGCTGATGTAAACTATGGTACAGGAAATATGTATACTGTAACAAAGGTATGTAGCAATTTAATTTGTCATCTTTTCTTCGTTACTAACTGGCATTTGAAATATTTGAAAAGGTTTACACTGTACCGGTAGGCGCAAACACAACAATTCCTTCCGATACAATCGACATTTCTGGTGACGCAACACTCAAGAAAAGTGTCGATACTTTCGTGATTGAAATAAACGTCAACGTACCTTGGCAAGGATACCAGGGCGACCCGGAAAACTCCAACACATCACCAGCAGCCTCACGCGATACAACATGGTCTGACAATACCGGAATTGTAACACTTTTCCATTTTAAGCCAAGTACTGAAGGATCCTACACTTATGCAAGCATGTGTAGCAACCGAGGGCGATGCGATAAAGGTTCTGGCTTGTGCCAATGTTTCAGAGGATACACAGGTGATGACTGTGGGGTGCAAAACTCGTTGGCGTACTAACTTTTTGAGCCCTTATTTAAGTGATGTACTTATGTAATAAACGAAGAATTGCTTTAGAATATGGTACAGACTTTCATAATTGCCAAATTAACACAGAATAAGCGGTATTGAATTTGGTTTCATTGCTGAAAAATAGGAAAATCCTTTTTCTACTTAAACGGCCTTTATTCCCTTGAGTTGCGTCACACAAGGAAAACATTATAAATTAATGTCCAACACCAATCTTTTGTTAAGAATTTTCTATATTTTAAAAGTTTCTCTCAATCGTGACAAGCATCTATTTCTTCAAAAATTCATTCTATAGAACTCATGTTCGGGTACACACGATCTTTACGAGAAAAATTTAATTATGAAAATTATGAATTACTACCAAGGGAGGCCATACGATTCTTTAAGCCCACCCCACATCGACCCCGATGAACGAAGAGAAAGAGGGCATACTTGAAAACCATTGTCTTCACTCATCGATTTCCATAAGGATGCAACTTCATCACGTACAATATCAGACCTTCCTTCATCAGTTATTTCTCCCCTCAAGTAGATCACATACAGGGCATCATACCCACCAGCACCAGGCACACCACATGCAATGACACCTTTAATTTTTTCGGTTTCTTCGATAATATGAGACTGAGTATCGGGAACTACAGGAACACCAGCTGCATCTCCCATTTGCTTCATTAGAGAACGATTTTGTGATAACGTTTGTCTAAGCTCATAAAGTATTGATCCAAATGGCGGGCATTTCTTCCACTCGTCTATATCTTTTTGCGATAACTCAACTGGCAAATTTGATGATATATTGTCACTAGCACAAGTCACAATTGTTTGCATTAACGAAAAGATATCATTGTTGCACTGCTTAAGTTTCTCCCACAAATCAACTTCGTTAGATGAAGCTATTCGTTCTCGCTTCCATTTCATAATCTTTCGCGCCATCGATGGACTTTCTGATCCACCACAGACATCTGCCATGAGCAATTCAATTCCCTCAATTAAGTTCAATACCCGGACAGTATTGTCCCATTTACAATTATCGTTCACAATATGATAAAGTACATTATTCATTCCAAGCTCTTCATTCATGCAGTCGGATATAATATCTGGATTAAAACGTGTGTATGCATGGCTTCCATAACATGCGCTCGAAACATCAAATCCACTCCCGATTTTTCCCTGCGCGACAGAGTGGCAAATCTGAGACAGGTTGTGTACCATGGCCACATCTTTCCCATACGTTAAGTTGTCATCATTATCATTATTGGTTGAGGTACTTGGAAGTTTCACTAAGCCAAAATACCGAAGTAATGATCCAACTAAACTCGTCACCAGTGCAGCAGAAGAACCCATACCAGTTTTATTGACAATCAATTCACCCGTACTTTCATCAACGGGACATGGCAAAAACGGATCCAAACGAGCCATATTTCCGGGTGTAAGTTCCAAATTCTTTTGTTTTAAATGACGTACTTGACTGTAAAAATCATTATCAGCCCTTAATTTGACACTCAACACTTTACCTTCCACTAGCATATCCTTATAAACACCATTCAATGCTCCAGCCTCATGTATATACCTCAACGCAATGGCAAGTGTTCTTTCAATAAACGGATTCGAAGCATCACCATTTGGCGATATACTCACACCATCATTTGTCACATGGACACTGTATTCAAATACCGTACGAAATTGTGGACTGTGCACTCGTAGTAATAACCAAAACCCTGGATTGGAATTGGAATTGAAATTAACATTAAAATTCTCACCCTCCACAGAAGTTGCCATCACGGTAGAATGAAACGAACATCCATTGGCTGCCAAAACGATTCCTACGTTCGGTTGTTCCAATACGAGATATCCACCAGCAATGAGAACTTTGCCTGGTGCGGATACGGTTATGCAGGGTGGTGTTGTGTTCATGTTAGGTTGGTGATGGAATGGAATGGATACGTCTTTCTCACATTCCATCATTTTTTAATGACAAACATTCAATTTCCTTATCATTATTGTTGCAAAAATGCTGGTGTTCGTCTGTCTGTCATGCAATACGTACATGTCCAATGTCCAATGTCCAATAACCAGTGTCCAATGTCTAATATCTAATGTCCACGCACAGTATGTCAACGGTTAAGCTATTTTAGCCACTTTATCAAAACTCCACGTGTAGGTTCAAGTTGAAACATGGATTCTATTTTCTCAGCACACACATCATACACACATCATACACACATCACACTCATCTTTCGTTCACATCCAAAGCAGTGATATCTATCACGAGCAAACGTGATAATAGATAAAAATCATGAAGATCACATCGCTACTATTTTTATATCCTACAACAATCGTAAATGGATTTGTACCGTCCTCCATATCATCCAATTTATCGAAATTAAGTGCCAAAGGTACGTGTAAATTTTTTCGATTTATATATATATATTCGAAAAAATCCGAAATACATCATCTTCGCTCACATAACATTGGACCTTCCTTCATTGCAGTGGACGATACTGTGGATTGTCTCGTTGTTGGTAGCGGTATTAGTGGATCTTGTGCTGCATTTCATCTAGCGAGGAATCATGGAGTAGAAAATATTTTATTGGCGGAAAAAAATCCTGTCGTAGGTGGAAATGTCATAAGTAAAGAAGACGATGAGGGTTTTGTATGGGAGGTACGTATCCATCAACGCTGTAGCAGCGCGCGGCACAGCACGGGTCATTGGAACGATCCTTGAAACTCACATTTGTTTACTTCATCGAAATGGATGTGTAGGAAGGACCAAACAGTTTTCAACCAACACCGGCCATCTGTCAAACAGTTCACGAGCTTGGCATCACCGACCAACTCGTCCTTGCAGACGGTTCACTCCCGCGTTTCGTTTATTGGCATGGACAGGGGGCCGGCGACAAACTCGCGAATCTCCACGCACTTCCAACCAACCTTCCCGGTGATCTTCTCACATTTAATTTGCTCACATGGCCAGGTAAAATCCGTGCCGGACTCGGTGCCATTGGACTCATCGCTCCTCCTCCTGCCGAACCCTACGAAGAAAACATCCGTGAATTTGTAACGCGACACCTTGGTGAAGAAACATTTTTACGAGTCATTGATCCGTTTGTGAGCGGTGTGTATGCCGGTGATCCGGACGAGCTTGCGATGCGTGCGGCTCTCAAGAAAATTCATCGTCTCGAAGGTCTCGGTAGCTTAGGTCCGGGACTCGTGAGTGGTGCGTTGGCTCGATTCGCTGAGATTGACGAAGAAAAGAAGAATAATCCACCCGATGCGGCATGGCCGACGTACAAAGGAGGTCAGCTAGGTAGCTTCATGAAAGGATTGCAAACGCTGCCAAATGCAGTAAAGGAATATTTAGGGGATGATCGGGTACGGTTAAATTACTCCATTGAATCCATTCAAAAGGTAGCCGATGGCGACGAAGGATACCTCGTTACCTTTACAGAAGGACCCAAAAATAAAAAGAGAGTCGTTAAGGCGAAGACTGTATGTCTGACGACTCCCACACGTGTGACCTGTAATGTTGCAAAGGATTTGATTCCTTCTGCTGAACGGTTGTCGGAGGTATACTCACCACCAGTGGCGTCCGTGACAATGGCGTATAAAAAGGAATGGTTCAAAGAGCTTCCCGGTGGAACAAAGGAAAACCCTTTGCGCGGTTTTGGGCACTTGTTACCTCGATCCATGAATGTGCGAAGTTTGGGAACGATTTGGAGTTCATCCTTGTTCCCTAAGCGTGCACCGGAGGGATGGGAGCTTCTCTTGACGTATATTGGTGGTGCGAGAGATAAAGGGATTGCTGATATGACTGAGGAAGACATTTTTGCTCAGTGTGATGCTGACAACCACAAAATTTTGTTGAAAGAAGGTACTCCAGAAGGCAAACAAATTGGCATTCGAGTATGGCCGCAAGCGATTCCTCAATATAGACGTGGACATTTGGATATTTTATCAGCACTGGAAGAAGATGAGAAGAAGACGCCTGGATTATTTTTGGGTGGTAACTATCGAACTGGTGTTGCGTTTGGAGATTGTGTTGCATACGGTATTAACGAAGCAAAGAAAATTGCGGATTTTTTGAAAGAGTAGCTATACGTATAAAGTAATATTGAATAAACAATTTTTTTATTCTTCAAATTAAAGAGGAAAGAAAAATATTTTGAGCTCGAATTAGAGACGAAAGAAAAATATTTTGGGGTAAATGGAAATTGTCGTGCATAAAAGTACCGGTGTGGACGTGTGGACGAAGATTGATCTTTTTGAAAGTCACATTATATTGCCCATCGCATTGTACATATTCAGTACAACGAGGCTGCGTAAATGAAGGTAAAAACTTTTAAATAATCAAATTCAACACCTAAGACCTCGAGGATACTTATCAATCATATTCATTTCGTTCTTTTTAGGGAAACATGATCGCACTTATTCGATAGAAAGTTTTCATGACTAGAGGGAAGCCAGCTTCCGAACAAACGAACTATCGGTAGTAAGTTTTTCTATTTACTGACCTGTACGCGTATTGCTCTCCTACTGGAAAATATTGCACTTCCAGTCTTTTAGCGAGGACTTCAGCTTGTTCACAAATCATATCTAATAGTTTGCACCTAAGTTGTATTTGTAAAGAAGAAAAAATTACGCCGCAAAAATATCCTAAAAGTTAATATTCATAATCAATCGTAATGATAAACATCACCGACATCCTGGCAACCCAACACTTTTAAGTTTTGGGAAATGAAATCGCCATCAAGCCGAAATATTTCAAACAAAGAAGCTACTTAGTTGTGGGTGATGGGGTAGAAGAAGTGGTGGTCGCAAGAGTCAAGGCAAGAGTGCATCATGGCACCAGTGACACCCAACATGGCAGCACGTCCGTTCTGGATCTCAATGTTCAACTTGCGATCACGCTCGGCAGCATCCTCAATCTGGTTCTGGAAGGGGTATCCTCCTGGAATGAATGGAGAGGCACCATCATATCCAGCAGGCAAGTCCTGAGGTCCACCAGTGTACTCGCTGGCAGGCATGGCAACAAGCTCAGCCAAGGCACCGAACAAGGCAATCTGAACAAGTCCAAAGGTAGGAACGTTGGCCAAGGCAGGGAAACCCATACCATCCTTCAAAACTTCCGAGAAGGGGTAGTCTCCAGCCAAGTCAAGAGATCCAGGGAAGGTTACTCCAAGCTCCTGAACCGCCATACCAATGAAGGCAGCCATGGCAATACGTCCGTGCTTGATCTCTACGGCACGACGACGGGCGAACTCATCGGGAGTAGAACTCTCCACGAAACCAAAGGGATCGTAAAGATCCAACGGACCGGGGTCCACTCCGAGGCCGTCCGGAGAACGAGCATCGAAAAGCTGAGTGCTTCCAACCTACAATGAAATTTCATTCAACTCATGAGCAACAAACATAAAATTCTTGTCCCAATCATACAAATTTATATACATATGCATATAATAAATAGTTATAAAACAACTAGCACGTTACACTAGAAGAACTTACCTTGGAGGTGGTAGGAGCAAAGGCAGCAGCGGAGGCAAGAAGAGTGGTAGCAATGGCGAGCTTCATAATGGATGTGATGTGGTTTCAGATATAAAAATTTGAATTGTGAGAAGAAACAAAGTTATCAAAACCGAAATGAACAGTAGAAGAAAAAAAAGATATCTTTTGGAGCATGACGAGTGTAACCTCCACCTAGAAACGTGTCTCGTATCCATCTTCTTCAACTTCCTCCACTCCACTGCGATGATTTTGTTTATTGCGAAGGATTGTGTCCTTGTAGCGATGGGTTTCTGGATTAATTACGAAGGGGTCGAAACTGTTTTGTTGGGAGTTTGTGTAGAGATTCGGCATTTTCTGTGTTAGATATTCGAAATGGAGCGAAGTTCGGAAGGAAGTTCGGAAGGTGTCAGTATGTTGAAGTGCAGTCTGAGGTGGATACGTCGACGTAACCGATTGGAGTTAATGACAAATTTTAACTTTAGGTGTCCTATGAGGTGATTGATGACGTCATCTGTGAGCTGTGAGGTAAAATCCATGACTATTTCGGAATGTTCCAACTCCAATACCCGTTACAAGTAGTGTATAAATATTTGAAAAATCAAACAGGTTTTCACTCCTTACCGTAGTCAACGATACGTAGGTTGGTGTTTCAAACCAAATTAAATTAAATTGGATCAATTAAAAATTAAAACTGGTGTTGAATATGGAATGTGACTTTCATTTGAAGGCTGAAATCCAATCGCAACGGATTGTTGTGGTGGTCTTAAATTTTTAAAATTGAAATCGGTGTCCAAATATGTCATATCTTATCCAACATTTAAGGGAAAATGGCACAAATTAATACAGTACCGTTGTTGTCTTAACTTCGCCTCAGGGCCGTCCACATAGTGAATAAAACAGTCAGTTTCAGTCAAGCAAGCTAGAAGAAGAGGATTAAGATATCGAGATGTTTTCTCTTCCACCAGAGTTTTTCGGTATATCGTCTTTGTCCACCATCATTACCAATGGCAATGTTTCACCGTTTGCACCAACAAGGACAATGGATTATAACTTCATCTCGACGATGATGTGGACTAGATAAGGATATGATAAGTTCTTCACGTTGCTATAGCGGTGGAAGGCGAGGCAAGAATGGTGAAGGGGGGCGAGAGGATTAGTAAGGATATCATTTATCGAGATGTTCATTATGTCTTCGATGCGTCAATGACGCGGTTAAAGGCTAATGACCTTAGCTCGACAGACGATCTCATGCATCGACTTGAACGACGTTATTGAGTGAAACATTTGACGTATCGTCTCATGGAAAGAATTAATCGAAGATCGGTGCATGTTATTGCTTGTGTTCAATATCATCGGTTTTATCATATAGTATGATGTGAGTGTTGCCATGGTGGCATGTCTCAATTTCCCTTTCGGCTGCGATGGATTAATGGATTTTCCCATCTTTATTGAAGGAGAGTAGGTAGCAGCAAATAACGGTAAACTTCACGTATCGCTTCCTATATATCCAAAACCTAGGTCAAAAGATTTTACAAGTAAGCAACGTATTTCTAGATTTAAGACAATGACATTTTGAGTTGTGCATATCGTCTACTCGTTCGATTCTTTTTGAAACTTGCCTCATTTGATTCTCCTAAAACTTAAGTGTGGGGATGTGACTAATATTAATCATGATTGAGATGGTATATTTTAAATTACTTAGTATGTAAATAAAACTCCTCAGAAAAAGTTGGTGTGTTGATCAGAAGCTTTCAGGCATAGGATAAGCATTTTCTCATTCCAAGCGCCCCTTGCAAGTATTTTGACTATTATTCCATTTACATCCTTTTCGCTTGCACTGACGCTTTTTACCAAAATCACACTCTTGAGTAGTACATGCCTCAACACAGCTCTAGGAGATCCTCTTTGCTTAGCCCATGAACAGCCGAATGTCTGATTACAATCACCTCTGGTAGAAATGTCTTCACATTTTACTTCGTAAGTTGTTGGGGAGGAAGAAATTGCACTGGGGGCAGGGACGGGTGGAGCGGTATTCACACTTGGAACAGAAACTGGCGGATCCACGGGATTTTCGACGCCCCCGCCACAATAGCAGCATGCATAAATTTTTTTAAACTGTATGCTTTTATTGGCTGTGCCATTCCCAGCATCCCACAAGTTTCCGTAGGTTGGACAACCTGGCTCGTCATAAATTTCGTACTCATAACCGTCTCCATATAAATCGACCCAACCATCTTCATCGCTGCAAGAACTCGGACTCTCTCCTGTTGGAAATCGTTGTAAGAGACAAAACGAAAATTAGAAAATTTAGAGAAAGATTAAATTTTCAAATTGAAATGAATACTCACCTTCCAAGCAACCGACGATAGATATCGCATAATTTTGATAGTTTGCTAACAAGTTGGACGCCGTTACTGTAAATTTGACCAACGTATTGTCTGCAACTACTTGGCGAATACGCTCAGAGTTGTTTGTGCTATCTACGCTTGACAAGCCGTTGGGGAAATAAGTATTTGATCCCACTTCCATTTTTAAATCTAAATCATTAAGGACACAATTCGAGCACCCGCTTGAACTTGGAGGATCAGTCCAGACTATAGTTGCACTCACGCCATTCGCATTCTCACACTGCGATGTATCAAATTCGTGCTCATCGGACTGAGCATTTGAGATTGACACACGATCATGTATTTCTGCGATGATACCATTTTCTCCCCTAAGGGGAAGGGTTGTAATTAAGTTGACCCGACCGAAGCCAATATTAATATCGTAATCAGTGACAGGTAAGAAGCCTCCAGACCAACTAGAAGATGAACCAAGCATTGATTGTGCTCCATAGAACTGTTGTCAGATTTGTCATCGTCTCCTTGTGATGAGTCTTCGTCCTCTTAAAATTCATATTCTTTATGAGTTATATATTAAAATATAATACATTTAATACATAAAATAATTACTTACCTTCTTTGAGTCATCATCCTCTGTTGATAGAGAATTATTTTCATATTTGAAAAAATCATGGAGAATTTTTTGTATCACGTCCTCAATCTCTAATCCACTTTGCTTCACAATGCCAGATTCCATGTCAACATATTTTTCCATAAAGCTAAGTGCTTTCTTCAAATTCGCAATACTCAACCTCGAACAACCCCTCAAAATCCCTGTCCCATTTCAGACACATGTCGAGATACGACATACTATCCTCGTCTCCTTCAATTCCATAAAACAAATCATGCATGAGTCGTTTTTAATCCTTCTCCTTCATCGCTACTCTGGAACACACAATCGTACACCTTCAACGCAATGGTCCGACGGAGCTCTAAACGGTTTTCGTTGGGAAGTGTATCTAATCCCTTCTTCTTTTTGATGACATTGCGTGGTGTGTAGTGGTGGGCAGTGGTCGGGGTAATAGTAGTAATATATTTATACATGTATTTTGAGATGCAAAATGAAAAATTGATGAAGTTCGTAGATTGGAGTTTCGTTCTCGTTCATTGCTACCGTATGGAATTTACAAAATTCGGTGGATCTCTACGGTCATTTATTCATAATCCAATACTTGTGAAGAGTTCGCTAAGCGAACATCTCAAAATGTAAAATGTTCGCTTCGATTCAAGTTATTCACACATATCAATTAGTTATGAGGTACATCTCCAAATCCAAAAATCCGAACTAGAGCATTGAATGACTTTTTCTATATCATAATTAAAGTTTTGGTAGATTCGCCCCGTAATCATCATATCTCGGACAAAATTATTAATCCGAAAAAACCTCGCAATCTATTAAGGAGAATATATATCTTATACTGTAAAAAGAGAATAATGAGAACTAGATACGAACGTACAATGTCTTCCCTCTTATTAGTAAAGTTAATCTGTCATCGGTCATCGCATGTACATTTCGAGATTCCAGACTCTATTCCAGACACTTTCATACGTTAAAATTGAAGGATGCCTAACGTACTCTCACACATAAGAAAAATATAGAGAAAAAGAGAAAATTCCACATTCTAAAAATACTCTCAAAAGGACCTGCTTCAAACAGAATCTTAACACACATAATATTACAAACGTCATATAAACATTCTAAGAACACACCTACAATCACAAATAAACATTTAAAATAAAAAATCAAAACTTACCAATGGCAACAAAAGCTGACGAAACGCCTTCCCAGATTACCTGCTGTGGATGCAAGTGTGCCTGGTTTGTACCGCAGTAAGTGTTTTCGAATGTGTTGCCTTTCCGTTTGCAAAGGCTCATTTGTGCCTATTGGATTTGACACTAATTGTTTGCTTCGTCATGAAGATGCATAGGTCTAGGATTTACATTGCTTGCTTGGATATTTTCCATTGTTGCGGTTGCAGTTTGTGATTTCATGGTTGTTGAGCCTGAGAATTTTAGTAGTGACAATGAGGTCACTTTAGGTTTGTTCAAGGGAGGAGTCAATGACGATTGCGAAGATGTTGAAGACCCAGGCAGTGGTCAGGAAGCCGCTCAAGCGTTTGGCGTCATTTGCAGTCTATTTGGAGCTATAGTTTTTGTTATTATGACGCTTGGTTTGTTTTTCCCACTGCCAGTTGTTGTATGGAGAATTGTTACGGTTACTCTTTTCGTACTTGCGCCCTTCCAACTGTTTACGTTTTCGATCTTTGGCGATTGTGAGGAGGGGTTTGAGTGTACCTTAGGCGCAGGTGGAGGTTGTGCAATTACCGCGTTTATTTATTGGATAGTAGCAGGAATCTTCACCTGCCGAATGCCTATGTCGAAGAAGGCTGTGATTCCATGCTGCAGTGATAGTGGTGGAGGCTGCTGCAATAATGCTGATGGAGGCTGCGGCTGCTGTGATCAATCTTCTACGGAAGCTGTTGGAACACCTGTATCCGTTGCACCAAGTGCACCGCCTGCGCCTGGCACTAGAACAATTACAGAAGAGGTTGTACATCCTGACGGAAGGAGGACTATCACGACGACTGTAATACCTGTTGAATAGTTGGGGGTATCTAGTGAAAATAAGTGGTATAAATTTTCAGAAAATTACTGGTAACGATTGTGTTTTATGATGTGAAAGACTTTTCAAAAAGTGGTTTCAAAATGTTTAGGGCTCTGAAGGAAAACATTCTGTCACTTAGTCTTGTGTTTACAAATTATACTGTCAACGCTCCCTGATTTTCGTAATATAATCGAAGTTATTAGATAACCGTATATCTTTTGGATTTTAACTGTAATGATCAATTGATGTGATGATCGACATGGCTCCGAGTATCGTTCGTCGCCTCAATGGTAATTTTAATGTATCACCAAATAGTTAACTAATTGAAGATGAATCTTATGTCAAATTTCCGTTAGGAAGGGATTGAGTTATTGCGAAATATCCTTTGTTCATATCGCCGCATTACTGTTGTAAATAGCTTGTGCACTCATTGCAAGTTGCTTTGTTGATTAGTAGTTCTTTTTTATTTATTTATTTATTTTTTAATCTGTATGCTTTTATTTATTGGGTTTTTGTTATGCTTGGCACAACGCTGAAAAGATAATATAATGAGTTACTATACCGCAAGAAAATATTACAATTGTTCGAACTTAAAAAATCTAGAAGTCGTTAGAAAGAAGACGGGCTGCTGATTTGAAAATTTCACGTGTCACGCTTCCGAATTATTAAAAACCATACTTGATATCGGTTGAATTATTATATCAAAATCAATGTATCGGTGTAGAGAAAACCTCTATATCATATGTTACTACGTCTTCATACTTTTTGAACTGTATATTTATGTATGAGGAATAGATTACTTCGTAGTTATAACTCATCCTCTTCATCAATTACTTGTACGGAGTAGGAGTAGTAGTAGTACATATAATACGCATCATCATTTTCCCTGTTTTTGAATTAAAAATTCCCATATTCTGAATGATATCCTCTGGCATTCCCTTGTGTGCGAGATCAAATTTCGTCGGAAAAAAAACGAGGTACTCTTTTCGTATTTTAGAGGTATCATCTTTGGCACAATAAACATGAAAGGGGAAGGAGAATAATAATAAGTATCTTGCCCGTGTGGAATAAGACAATTTTGCAAAGTTGTGAATGCAACAAAAAATAAAACTTGCTCCAAGTCACTCTACAAATAATGAATCTACCAGCTATACGCTGGGTTCCTTTTCGATGGACTCATATCGCAACACACAGCCTAAAGCAAAAAACATCTAGATGGATTTGAGGGTACCACATTTAAGTGTAGTGAGCGAGACAAAATGTTTGTTACGACTCGTACCTCTGCCTGACTTTGATCATTGAATGAATTAACCGCGACCGATGTAGTTGAGGAGCTGAACTATTTCTGGGTAAGTACCATATTTCCAGGTTGACTGCGCCGATCCTTCTGATTTCCAGCGTGGTTGGCGTCAACAAAGCATGTAATGGTGACATCATGTCCCCTAGCCTCAGGCATATTAGGAGGGAT
>Ga0209092_10002328_pt1 | contig 17518 bp, 12 predicted proteins | sample FraStrMetagenome_FD_187446 | JGI IMG/M metagenome (GOLD analysis project Ga0209092, IMG submission 187446) | Marine eukaryotic phytoplankton communities from Arctic Ocean - Fram Strait ARC3M Metagenome (SPAdes) (version 2) | ecosystem: Environmental > Aquatic > Marine > Oceanic | place: Fram...
TTAGAAATAAAACCTTTTCCTTGATACCAGAGAATTCCAAATCATACGCGATTATTTTAAATGCTACGGATCTTTCTTTTGTGCCTTAAATAGAAAAATAACTTATAATAGTGATTACGAAAGAATTATTACATACTAACTAGTCAGAATGAACTATAAAGAAATATTGATTAGAGGAAGTCTAAGTAGGGGTGTTAACCGTAATTCCAACATGTGGAGAAAAATTATAAATCGATAGATTTTTGGTTCTTTCATTACTTACAAACTCGTGTCTTTACAACACTGTGATTGATCTAGCTGTCTACCCGTTACATTTGCCTGATGGCAATTGAATCGTATCTTGAAGTTATGAAAATTCAATAATCGCTCAAAGATTATTTTATTTTTCGGTTTTTATTCGTGAATGAGCAGCAAAATATTAGAAATTTATACAGAGGCTTGTTACGAACATTACGACTCGCCGTCCTGGACGACTCATCAGCCAGAGTTAAATATTCTTATAGCGGGCCGTGAAAGCCGTCTATGCACTAAGGTGATCAGACTCCTAAACACGTTAAAATAAATATACTACTACTACTACAAATAAAGGGATGGTTTACTCCTGTGGAAACTACCTATTTTGGTATTCTAAATAAACAATTACTTAACAAAAAATTAAATTTACTTAAATGACTAAAATAAAAATTTGAGGATTACAAAAGTAATCCATATGGGGCTGAGGGGGATTACGGAGGAAATAGTAACACAAAACAAAACAGATGAAATAATGTATTGTAGAAATCATTTGTTTCAACAATATCAAATCATTGCTCATAAGTTGGTACCCAAGAGCTCCTCTATTTCATTTGGCCCTAACTCTTCAAAAAACACTTCATCATACGCTTGCTCTCGAGGCATTTCTTTTTATAGATAACAGCAGGTGTAAAAACAAACGCATTTTCACTTGACCTAAACGAAGGGCAACCAGCAAAAAATATTTTTCTAATTAAAAGCAGCGTATAGTTTCAATGTGGCTCATATGAATGCAAATATGTCATTCCGTATAATGATGCTTCGTTCGGAAGAAGTCGTATCATCGACACCATGATGATCGACCCATATTGTCTTCCCATATCTTATCAAATTTTTCTTTCTACTACAAGTTCCATAAATACAAATTCACCTCCAACCTCAATTAAATTCTACATCAAATCTCGTATGAGATGGCCTACAACCTCCTATCCGATATGGAAGTTTATGATCTTGGAGCAACAGCTCCAATCCGCATAAATACCAAAAACAAAAACAATCTTATCAGTGGGGTTAGCCTTCTTGAACCAGGTCATTTTTGAATCTATGAAGAAGACAAACGACTTGGCCCAACTCAGTACTAGAAAAAAATGGCATCGAAACAAGATTCACTACTCAAAAGAGTGGCAAAACAAATGTGTGACCAATTATAGTGGATCTTAGAACAAGCAGAGGAAGAACAAAAAGATTAAAAACAGAAAATGAAGGTTTGAGGCCGAGGAGAAAAATGCAAAGAAGACGCAAGGAACAGTCGAAATGAAACAGGATAAAAAAACAATCTCCGACACCACATTCGGATAATGAAAAGGAAAAAATAAAAAAAATAAAAAAATAAAAAATATGACCGATGAAGATCCTATTGCAAAATCTTTAGAGGAGAAAGCGGCGGATAAGAAAAAGAAATCTACTTTACCCACCAACTCAGAGAAGACGAACGACTCTATAATTGCAAGAAATCCTTCAACCAACATGATTTCCTCGCGTGCTCCAGATTCAACACCTTCATCTTCTAGCAATAAGGATTCAGAAAACTGTGTACCCAATACTGCATATCCTACTCTTTCTACATCTCAATCATCCAATCTATCCAAACTCAATCCTTCTTCTCTATCTTTGTTGATACCTACGACCACTACGACCAGCGAAAATAACAACTTCCAGCAGATTCACATTTATATACGAGAGAACGCCATTGCTATCAACAATTCCTTTTATACTGATAAATACCTCGAATCATCAAGTCAATCCTTTAAATTACAAGGAGCCTTTCCGGTGTATATTGCCAATCAAAGTGTGTCCGATTTAAAAGAACCAAACCATTGTGCTGTCTCCATAACTTCCTCTATCATCGAACAATTACTTAGAATTCAAAAATGTGCTGCTACTGCTGCTGACCAGGCAACCGCCAAAGAGAAATCATTACTTGCAAAAGAGACAATTGTAGAGACTTGGAGAATGGGAGCCAAAGAACTTTGCAAACAATTATTTGAGTAAACGATAATGATTGCATTGAAGCCAGACCCGTGAAAGTCTTGATTTTGTTCATATTTGATGTTGGAGTACTGATTACTTTGCGGAACAAAATTTTAACATTTATGAAATTAGGGGCACAATATATGTGCCCTTTTTTAAAAAATGAATACATATTTCACAACAAAACAATCATGATGTTTCTTTTTCAGAAACGGAGTCATCATTAATTCTTTTCTTGGCGACCTTTGCATATCCAGTTTTTGTCCCAAAGAGCGTCAAATTCCATATCTTAAACATGAAGTGATAACAATAATGAGTGTCCTTAAAATATTAGTGCGCACCCATAATAGTTGTAAATTCCATTTTTAGAATGGTGTGAAAATAGCATCCCAATCTATATTATTGCATATCTTAATATCTTTGTTCTCGTCAGTGAACTGCAATTGAAAATCTTTACTTTGACAAAACTTATGGAAACACCGCATGTTTGACCCATCTGATAACTTGACATTTGCTGATCGTTGAAATGGCACCTCGCTCTGACTGACTTTTGTCACATTTAGACCTTCCATATCAATTACCCATGTCATGTTTGGATCATTGTCCTCACAAAGGCCTTAAAAAAATTCAAAGATTTATTGGTACGTGCTTATTCTGTTAGTTATATTATTGGAGAAAGTACAAATATGGTCTCTTCTTTGTAAACAACGAACTCACATCTTCCTATTATGTATGTTTAGATTGAAGAAAAATCAGTCTCATCTCCCTTGAGGAGTAGTCGTTTGTCCAGGTCGTAACAATTTGTATCAGAGAGGACATGATTTCACAACCATCATGGATCATGTACGTTTCCTTTATTATGAACCAACATGAGATTTGTCTCTAATTCTTACTTCTATTGAGTTTACATATCTTGTAAGGTAGTATGGAAGGATGCAAACCTCATCCCCACGTATAGAAAGTATTGAATTTGGGATGCATCTGTACAGTATCTATATAATGAACAAAGGACAAATCAATTGTAATTCAATGAACAGATTTCACGTTGTTTTTCCATCGGTACTAGAGAATCGAGAAAGAATCATGACTTTCGTTTCAGTATAGAAAGATGCTTTCCTAATTTCTCTCTTGCTTTCATAGGCACCATTTTTTATTTTCCGACTGATATCTTAAGAGCAATAAAAGAAAGCTTCAGGTTTTTTCTCATTATTTTTGTTGTTAGATAGTATTATATTTATCGAATGATTTTACATTGACCAGCAAACAATCCAAGGTTGATTCATTTTATCAAGCTTTCTAATTCATGGTCATACGAAAATATCTTATATAAAAAATACCCTTTCAAAGGACAAGCCTAAACATCCACTTCATTTATTTCCAAATGTCGTTATACCTTTTGGTGTTAAATATATAATTCAAAAGTCATTTTTACGTTCAAGCTATACAAAAAGATCACGAACAACATTCAAGAGCATAATTCATGGTCTATTTCTTATGCTAACACCTTTTCTGTTGCGAAATCCTCTTCAAACTACTAGAGGGGAATGATAATTGTAAAGGAAATACTCTATCTTATATCGCAATGCTCATGATTTGAGAAAGAACTTGTCTATTATCTTATCCTAAATGCTGGTCATTCCATATTGTTTTGTTATTGAGATCTCTGATCTGATAACACATTCAGTCTAATTAAAACATAACAATAAATAATAGTGGGTACTCCTTCATGGAAGTTATTCTATGAGTAATTTAATTAGCTTTTATGGTGCCAAGATAACTCAAGCAGATTCCCTGAAATCAATTTTTGAATTGCCCAAAATATAATCAAAATAGATTCTTTAACTTGGTCATGAGGATGTAAAAACAGCCAGCTTTTGGAGGTCCAATATCTAAGCGCAGCTCGAATGCCTTGTCGGCCGTCTGCTCTGTTGAGTTAGTATCGAAAGCTATCATAAGCCTCCTGTCATTGGAGCTGTTTACGAATCGCAATTCTGCGTTTCCGGAGATGACGATAGAGTCAGCACCATCATCAAAGAAGCCAGTGACTAGTGGGAAGTTGATTTTGGTGATCCTGCCCTGTGTTTCAATGGTAGTACCGAACAATCCTTCAGAAACTTCATTTTCAACTATCACAGGTTGATAGCCAAAACCTGTTGCTCCATCGCCCGCTACAAAAAGATCAAAATAGTTGATTTCGACAACTGTTGCCGAGGTTTTAAGGCAAATACCGACTTTAGTATCTTGTTCAACAGTACTGGACGAACAAGTGAAATCGCTTTGACATTGACAAATGATGATGCTGAAGAACTCAATGTCACCAAAATTGAATATATCAGTGCTTATAAAATCAAAGCCATCTGGTGTTTGTTGTTCTATGTTAAAGCTTAAAGAATTGAATCCAACGCTCTGTGCTATGGATCTACGAATAAAAGCAAGAAATGAGAATAAGACAAGAAAATCATGAGAAGAAGAAAGGAATCTTCGTTAGCATTGAAAGATAACTTACAGGAAAAATCTTTGACATGATGAAGCAAGTGATACATAGTCGGCATCTAGAAGTTCTAATTTCGTGCAGAACTCGAAATTCAGATTATTTATAGTGTCTGCATTGTTGAAAAAGGATAGATTATTGCTTTCTTTTGTTCGATCCAATTCGACAGCGTATCGTGCTAGTTTTGTGTTTCCACGGAACATTATCGTTGATGAGTCCAAGAGAATGACATTATCCCCTACTTCACTAAAGCATGAGTAACTAAGAACCTGTATTCTGATATGAACAGCATCTTTGCCTATTTTATTGCTAAATATCATTTGTGGATTAAAACCCGCGCCAAATTGAACCTCCGTAGTACCAATAGTCCATCCTGTAGTTGGTCTAAAAGTAGTAGTCGGCGAAGCAGTGAAGCTAGGCATATTAGAAGGTTTGGATGTTTCGCTAGGCTTAAAAGTTGTTGTAGGCGATGTAGTTGTTGATGGTGAAACCGAAGGTACTGTACTTGTGGAAGGGGAATACGTATACTTTCCCCTGTAAAGACAAAAGTGTTTCTCTTTGCAATTCTCGTCTTCGAGCTGTCCTGCGTTGTTGAGAAAGACGCATGTACCATCAGAGTTCGGTTCAGTCGGGGCCCATAGAGATGTATTGAAAAAATACCCGTCTGTCCAAGCCCATGAATTTTCTAAAGGAGGTAAGAATCCACCTGTCCAGAGTTCTGGTAAAAGAGCTGTTGTGTTTGTACCTTGTGGATTACCATTGCCAAGTAAACTTGTGATGCCGAGGGCTTCATAAGAATCGCCAATGGAAGCGAGCTCGTACCCGAAGTAGTTACCATGTGCTAAACATCCGGCCCATGATCTGAAGTTTCTTTCAAGATAAAAATCAGAACTAATTTGTTGAAAAACTTGTGTTGGGGATAACGTTGGAGAACTAGGTCCTGAGGGAATAGACATTTTTACTTTTTGTGATTCTTTAGATGAAATCGAAAACTGATGTAGTTGATAAAATGTATGAGACTACATATTGGATCGACTTTTTGCAAAATTTTCTTGGACATAATTTCCCTGAGAGCATATCGCAGATCGCTTATTTTTGCGTTAAAGTTAAACCATGCTTAGGAAAGAATTGCAGATTCATTTACGTAAAGAACTTATTGAAGGCCGCATAAGTCCTAATTATATATGTATGTATGTATGTTGCGTAGCAAATAAAAATAGTCTATAAATCTCTTTTTTGCTTAAGAATCCTGACCAGAAAATAGTCTCGACAAAATTTACATTCCGCTGGTAAAAAGTTCAGTGTTCTCATTAATGGCCATACATTAAAATTTTGTAAATATGACGCGAGTCATATGAATATAGCGCCCGGGGGATGAGGATAAGTGCACAAATGACCAAAAGACATAATAATTAACTTTGCCTATATATATACACATAAGTCCATTCTAGAGCGTAGACTAGGAACGAAGTATGATGACGTATCATACTATTTCTATTCTGCTTCTCAGGCCTACAAATGATTTACGTAAGGCCCGTTCATGTGGTAATTCGAATTACGCGTAATCTCTACAGCACATATACCAGAATTTGATGAATTACGCGTAATGTTTTCAAACGTAATTCAAACGTAATGTTTGGCGTAATGTTTGGTGTAATGACCTTTTATAGCCTGTTACGGCCTGAATCGACATTACGCTCAAATTACGCAGGCCATTTAAAAACATTACGTTTTGCAAAATTTGGCAAATTGACAAAACGTAATCTTGGCGTAATGTTTGGATCTACCCGTGTTATAACTAAGCAGGTAAAAGCAAAGAAAAAACAGGAATGTACAAGTACCGAATGCGAAAAAGAATGACGCAATCGAGATTAAAATTAGATGACTCTATTTGGCCTGGTACATTTGTACGGAAAAATTATGAGTGGTTTATGTTAATCTATGATTGAAATTAATAACCATTAATGTTCAACGATTCAAGATCGAATCCGATTGTACGTCTTGTGTTTTGAGCTGGTGCTTGCAAGCTAATTACAGCCTTCCTCAATCACGAGAAACGTAATTGGTTTTTTGGTCTTCTGTTACGCTCGTACCACGTTCCTTATATTATGTCTGACAACAAGAAACCTTCCTTTTCTTCCCCCTTGGCAAAATTTTCGTCTTTTGCGGCTAAGAATTCTAATCTTCTTTCCACTTTCAATCGGGTGCAGTCTCCATCGCTACCGTTTGGTTTCTCCTCTCGGCCGCTGCCGACTGCTGCTGCAAAACCGTCTGTTTTTACTGCGAATGTTTCTGATGCTAAGGAGCGGAGCGTTTCAGGTAAGTCCGGGGGGGTTGAGGCTGTTCGCTTGTTTGTGTTAGGGGAAAATGACAACAGGTGTCTTGGAGCAATTGGTTCGTCAGGTGAAAAGTTTTGTACTCTCATGTGTGTGGATGGAAGCCAACGTTGTGATATAAAATCACACAGCACGAAAGTAGATGTGGAATCAAGTTGCGTTTTTATTCGCGTACCAGAACAGGGACGAGGGAAAAATGGCGTGGCAGATAAGCTTCCTATGCTACAAGAAAAACAATTTTCGATGAAAGCATGGAACCGCATATTTTCGGGTTTCACAAATTTACAGGATACTTCTGAAGAAGCATTTAATACCTTGTGTCAACGATCAATTTTGGAACCTCAAGTACCGTTTACAGCTATGAAAAAGCGTCGGGTTACAGAAACACATTGTATGTGATTTCTTCTGTACAGAAGGAAGCACATATGCAACAATTATGAAGAAAAATTAATTACATGGACGAATAACAATATTTCGTTGCATGGGTTTTCCTTTTTTTGACATAATCGGCAGTAGACAAAACATAAGTTCCTATAGGAACTTTGTTTGTTTCGTTTACTGGCAATTGTTGAATAGAATTCAGCTCTGACCTTATTAGAGATTTAACTCTATTAAACTTTTTTTCTATCCAGGAAAACTGCAAAGCGTAGACATACTACGAATTTCCCAATAAACATACCGATCTCTACGTACCCTACGTACGTCCGGATCCTTTTTACCCATGAGGACGCGAGTTGTCCTCGGTCGTGGAGGACCTCGAGGACCTCCTATATCACCCCGATACTTATCAATGAAACCTCCATCCTTACCTTATGGGATTGGTTCTTTGTTGAAAGGAAACAGATTTGAAATCCTTGCTTCCATACTTGAGAACGGACCATCTGAAAATTTGGACCACTCGTCTCCTGAAGTGTCTTCACTGGTTTCAAAAAATTCAGTCTTGGATATGCCAAAGATTCCTGATTCCAATATTGACCATACACCTCCCAGAAATCTGCATGTCCAAAATTGCCCCGCGCCCAAACTGAATAATATTGGAGACTTGTCTTCAAGTACCTCCTATACTAAAAAATTACGTGGTAGATCTAAATTGAATTATTTTAACAAAGGTGTAAAGTCCTCACAAATCTTTACCAAGAAACTGAAGGAATCTTTCTCGACTGTTTCTAATTTATCTCCTCAAGTTCGAAATAAGCAGCATCCAATCCAAAATCATTCCAAGCAAATGGCCGGGAATGAGCACCCAACCCCTGTATCAATCACCTTGAAGGATCCTATCCATTCCCATGACAATAGTGACATGGAGATTGATGATCCTGATAGGAATCCACCATTCAATGATGATCAGTTGCCACTATATCCAGAAGATCAACCCCAAACTCAGGATGATTCTTCTGACGACACGATGGCGAATAACAAAGATCCTATGCGTGATTCTGACTTTAGTTTGACTCCTGATGAAGAAAAGGCCCTACTCGAGGATCTTCCTTCTCCAACACGACCATCTCCCTCCCGAGACTCTACTTCGCCTCGAATTATTCAACCAGACATCAAGCGTTTTTTCTCAATGAAAAATACGGCAAATCTTCCCTCCGTACCAACTGTTTCTCCTGATACTGCAACTAATGTCGGTACCTTCACGTGCGTTACTCCACGCAAGATCCCTGAGATGTCTCCAGATTTTTCTTCTCCTCCTACCATTAATGAGCAAAATATTGAGTTTAACAAGGTCCCAGTTCAAACTGTATCTAAAAGAGAAGTAACTTGCCGTTTCAAGATCAGGATTACTGGTGGGACGTGTAACTTACCCCTTCTTGTAAAACAAGTTGTGAAACTCTATCGAGGCGTTGATACAACACTGTCCATCCTCCCCATTGCAAACCCAAACGACGATGCGTTAATTCTTGATCATGAAGACTCAATTCCAGAATCTGAAGAAGAACTCAAGCAATGGGTTACGTCTATCATCTCCCATCACGATAGAGTACATTTCACCATGAGATTCTCTGTAACGAAGACCCTAAGCTCCATTTCAGGCCCTATTTTTGCTTGGATGAAACTCAATTGAAGTTTTGTAAAAATGGATACAATTAAAAGTCATAAAATTGTTACTTTAGGGTTTTTCGAAGGTTTCCACCCAGATTTTCAGACTTGCAATACGTTTAAGCAGTATTGCTACAAGCATATCAAGTCTAAAAATCCAGGTCTCCTTAACTTTACTATTGATGATTTCTCAGTCTATCCCAGAGCTGTCTACGTTGGTAGCACTACTGATAAGGTTACTACTCGTGCTATGGTCATTGAATCAGGTGTGGATCACTCGAGCCAGGTTCTTATGGCTTTGTCGGCCACTTTAACTGAGATGTATTCTGATGTTACCTTTGTCCCGTTTACTAAGCTCAATGATGATTACCAGGTACTCCTAAAAATGGCCATGCTCAAACAAAATAAACTTTTACATTCCCTCAAGCGTAAACAAATTAGAGGACTCATCAATCCCCATGAACCATTACAGAAGACTGACGGTCAACAGATAAGCCTGCGCCAATGGCTTCAATCTGCTCGCGATGAATCTAAACCAGATACACAAATAATTCAATCAGTGGAGAAAACAATGTACAACACAAGCAGCGTCCTATACTTTGAAACCCATACTGAGAGCGTACTTTTGACTTAGTTCAAGCGGCTATCACTTCCCAAGCAAATCCTCCCTCTAAATTCCGTAAATCTGTATATTATGGATCCACTAAGACCCCAAACTCTCTAAGAGAAGATACACATGTGCAACCCCAGGACAACCTATCTGATGCGGCAACAGTTAGCTCTCTTCAATCAGAAATGTCATTGAAATACCACCATCTGGAACAGAAAGTTCAAGAATTTATGTTATCACAAACTCAAACCAATGATGAAACTAAAACTTATGTAGACAAGTCAATCGCAGCTATATAGAAAATCTCAATCTACAACTTCAACAAAATACAGATACCATCCAGAAACAAATATCAACTCTTGAATCCAATAGCATCAACCAATTCTCCCTTCTTACCCAAACATTAAATAATGTGGCGGGAAATGTCAACCTCTTATTATCCAGTTTCAATCTCAATGAGAATTCCAGTCCGATCTCAGAAAGTACCACTATCACTGCACACAATCCTGCAGTAGATAGTGGGAAATGTTAAAATGCCTCATCGACAACATAGCCAGATTCAACGTTCGTATAAAAAATTAACACAGACTATTTTAGCCGTGCAAGCAGCACAACCTACCAAAGCAAATGCAAGTGATTATAAGGAACAATGTTCCACCAATGAACAGGCTCATCCTAATAGATTATTGCAACCCCCCCAACCTACTATCCATATTCTTGATCCTGAACGCCGAAACCTAAGACAAACTCTCCTAAAGCCTCTTCCTCCAAACAATCGAAAACCCAAACCTACCCTCAACCCATATGGGACATCTTCTCCTCAAAAAGTTGATGGCCACTCGCAACTCCCAATTCAATCAACACAAACAACCATAGTACTCAAGAACGATTCTGATCAACAATGGATCGGGGCAAAAATGCGCAATCCACTTCCATCCCATGCACGTATATGGATCCAAAATGTGAATGGGTTAGATATTAGTTATAATTTTAACCCCTACTTAGAACACTTGGAATTCATAAAAAGGTATAAAGTGAATTTTCTTTCCCTAACTGAAACTCACCTTAATCACCAGAATCAATATGTTAAAGAAAATATAGAAGCGTTCCATCATATCGTACATCCAGAAGGACATGTCCTCCTAACGAATACTCCTATATCTAATTATGAAGATACGAGACAAAGTGGTGGCATATTGGCGTCCACTCAAGGGAAATTGTCTCCTCGCTATGCAGGAGGAGGAAGTGATAAAGGAGGAAGATTTACTTGGATGGATTTTTATGGTAAAGAAATTTATCTACAAATTTATACTGTATATCGTGTATGCAATAACTCAGATAGCATGGCTGGAGATAATCAGGCGTGGACCCTTCAACGAGAATGGCTGCAAGGAAAAGGGATTAATGTGATCCCCAGATTACAAGTATTACGAGATCTACGAAACTTGATTGAAAAGGACTTGTCTAAGAAACGACAAATAATAGTTGTAGGTGACTTTAATGAGAATGTACTAGGATCTAAAGGGGATGGAGTCAAATTTATGAATCAGTTAGGTTTGCAAAATTCCATCCAACAGAATGTCACAGTGCCAAGCAATTCTTGTTCCCACTCCCGAGGATCAACTATAATTAATGGCATTTGGTCTACCCCGTATATTCAGCAAAAAATAAGTGCGTGCGGACTAGCTCCATTCGACTTCATGTACCCTTCTGACCATAGAGGCCTTTTCCTGGACCTTGATATCTTTCATGCACTCGACACAAGAAATGTTGAGATTCAACCACTACCTTATCGCAGACTCAAGTGCACCATCCCCAAAAGGGTCAAGGAATATTCTAATGAAGTTGTCAAAAAATGGGAGAATCATAAAATTAGTGAAAAAATTAAAAAACTAGAGGACATGAGCACTGTGATCAAAGGAGACCCCTACCTGTATAACAGCTTTGAAAACTTTTTAAACCAATGTGATAAAGAAATTGGTGGAACCCTTTCTTCTGCGGAGAAACATTGCTGTAAAGTGAGCCGACATTGTTCTCTTCTCTTTACACCTTCCCTCCAAAAACTTCTCAGAAAAAAGAGACAACTGCAACAGCTCATCAGTAAAAAGAAAAAACTCAATGTTTCTCTAACGTCTCCGAATAGTCTTCAAGACTTGAAAACTCTTCAAAATGATCTCCACTCAACAAATATAGAATTGCGTGAGTACACCAAAACCCAACGTGAAAAACGAGATGAATACTTGGAAGAACGAGCTAAAGACCTAGCTACTAAAAGAGATTTACCAAGGTCAAAAGTATCATCTATAGTTACTAATCTGAAGCACATCGAACATCAAATAAATGATGCAAGTAAAATTCGAAACACCTTGAAACCTGGGAGTAGAACAAGAACTGATTATGTCATGATACCTGCGTTATCACAATACATACAGGAACAGAAATTATCTCCAACTTTCGATTTTTTACATATAGATACTATATGGCCAAGGCTCCAACTAGCTAATGGAAAAGACATAGTAGAATGGTACAATGTCGAGGACCAAGAGAAAGTCCAAACACTTATTCTGGAGGCACTCCAAAAGCATTTCTCTCAGGCCAGTGAAACCCTAATTACGAGTCCAAAGTGGAGGAAGATACTATGCTCGAAAGACTCCCAGGATGCTCTCCTCGATGGAACCTTTGAATGGGATGAAGATGCTCCTATGGATTTTAGAGAACTGCTGTCGACTTTTGGCTCTCACGCCACACCTTTAAAACAAATTGCTCTTAATCTCAGTTATGAAGCATTTAAAAACTTTATCAATGCATCTAAAGAAAAAACTTCAACTTCTCCCTCTTCGAGACACTACGGCCATTATAAAGCACTTCTAGAAGAAGCCCCGGACGTGTTAAAGGATATTTTTTGCCTTATGGACTTATCCATTCGAAATGGTATTTTCCTCCAACGATATAAAAAGACCTTAACTACACTGATTTGCAAAGAATCAGGAAATCCATATCTGCATAGATTTCGCCCCATCCATATAATTGAAGCGGAACTGCAATTTATTTCCAAGTATTTATGGGCCAAGAAAATGCTTAACTCTGCTGAAAACAACAACCTCATCACTGATGCACAATATGGAGGTAGGCATGGCCGACAAGCCCAAAGCTCTGTTTTGAACACGGTTCTCTACTATGATCTGCACCGCCAACTGCGAAAAGATTTCACCAGTAATGATGATGACATAAAAGCAAACTTCGATAGGGAAATTCCCCATTATTCAGCCGCTGAAACTCGGTCTATTGGAATGTCTCATGAAGTAGGACAATTTTTAGTGAAGGCCACATCATCCCAAGATTATTTTATACGAACTCCTAATGGACCTTCCGCATCTAGCTATACATTCAATGAAGATCGTCCAATATGGGGCCTTGGACAAGGAGTTGGATGGGCAGGAGCATGTTGGCAACTCACAGCATCCACAATATCGAAATGCATGAATAAAAGTTGTTTAGGAATCCGATTAAGTTGTCCAGAAGGAAAGTTTACTGTTCAAAAACTCATGGATTTTTTCATTGACGATACCAAAAAGGTTTGCAACCAAGCTGGAGAAGGAATGACACTGCTCGACCAAACACAGTTCAACATGCAGAAGCATGCGAATTATATTGACACGACGGGCGGTGCACTCGCTTTGGACAAATGTACTTGGTATCAAATAAAATTTTCTTTCAATGATAATGGAGATCCACATATTTTAAAGAAACATGAGATGCCTGGAGAAATAGAAGTGAATACTTACTTCGATGGACCAAAGGTGAAAATAAAACGATTAGAATACGATCAACCTCATAGGACCCTCGGTTATTTCGTTAGCCCAGATGGCCAAACTGACATGCATTATAATTTTACGCTAGACCTAGTACGAAAATGGAAAACTAGGGTGACGTCATCCCGGTTAAACTCGAGTCAAATTCTCCAATCCTACGAAGCAGTGCTCAAACGCCAAATTTTATATCAATCAGTTGCAACTTCATTTTCCTACGAGCAATGTGATGCTATGATGAAATTGATCAACCCAATCTTGCTACATAGTGCTAATGTACAAGAACACTTTCCAAGATAAATTATGGAGGCAGGTGGTACATATGCTGGTTTTGACTGGACACATCTCTACGATCTACACGGCCAGGAGAAACTTCAATTCTTTCTCATGCACCTTCGTAAAAAAGATACAACTGGCGACCTCCTAAACATGTCCCTCAAATATACTCAACTTCAGCTAGGGATTGCAAAACCGTTTCTCTCCGTTGATTATGATACTTACTCTCCCTTTTGCCAGTCAACTTGGATCACACATCTTTGGGAATATGCCTCCTCGCGAGGATTAGAAGTCTCCCTAGCCGAACCAATTACAGTGCAATCAGGAAATGCAAACGACCCATTTATAATGGATGTTCTCTTAGGTAGTCCGCTCCTCACACTAGATGACTGTAAGATTGCAAACAAGGTTCGACTTTTCCTCCAAGTCCTTCACATGTCAGATATAGTTGACGGGAGAGGCCGAAGACTGTTACCAGATGTTCGAAATGAGACTCTCTATAGGACATCAAACCTAGAATGGCCTAAGCAGGTAATGTTAAATAAATGGCTACCAGTCTGGCAAAAGGCATGTGGGGTGCTCCAACGGTATGTTTCTAGTAATGCCATAAAACTGAATAATGAAACACTCCTTCAATCATGGCGCTGGGAGACAAACTTATCTCAAGAATTTCTCACAGATGGCACTACAGTCTACAAAAAAATAACTACTAGAAAAGGGCAATATTATGTTCCTTTCTTGAACCCCTTACCGCATTCAGTAAAATGCAACCTGCGAGTGGACCTCACTTTTACTAAGAATAGGCCCAAAATCATACATGTCTATCCCAGCGAGGGAGATGAATCCCAAACACATACCGGGGTGTTTAGTAACCCTACCCTGCAACAACATGATGAATTTTGGAAACGAATCTATGGAGCCTGGGATAACCTCCTACCAACAGTAGAAGCTGAGTTGGTACAAGCTATCAAAGAAGGTCGACTGCTTATTGGATTAGATGGATCGGTTACTAACGGGGTTGGCGCATACTCATTTGTTTTTTTTCATCAAAATTCTGATTCTATCTACCTTCATCATGGACCGGTGCATGGTGATGCAGATCAAGAAAATTCAACCCGATCAGAAATGCATGGTATCCTAGGAGCGGTACTGTTTCTTCGTTAGTACTTATCTGCCAAATACAAATTATGTGGAACTTATGATACTTTGACTGTACTTGGAGATAATATTGAATCACTACGTGTATCTCGAAATGGACCATCACCTTCTCTAAAAAAGTTTTTTCATCTGATATGGATGTCTCTAGCGAATTATATCACCAAATCCGAACTAGCCCATTTCAATTTGAATTTGAGCATGTTAAGGCTCACCAGGATGATGAAGAGGAATATGATCTCTTAACAGTGGAAGCTAAAATAAATGTCCAATGTGATAGGTTTGTTACGAGGTACTATGTCGATCCCCTTCCAAACTGTGCCCTACATCTACAAAAAATTCCCCGCTATCCACATGAAACTGTGTCAATCTCCAATCTTTTTTCAAAAATAACAAATTCGTACAAATCTAACATTCACAAATATAAAGTAGGCCATGATGCAGAAAAACAGTGTGCAAAAACGTGGAATATGGAGCCTTCTGCCCTAAAAGAAGTGGACTGGGTGAATTTGAAGAAAGAATTCCATTCTAGAAAGAAGAGCACACGCTTCCAATTGACGAAGGCAATTCATAACCAATGGCCGGTAATGCTGAGAGAAAAAAGGTGGAAGCGGGCACAGTGTGCATTATGTCCGTTATGCAAAAAGAAAATAGAAACTGCTCTTCACTACAATAGTGTCCAAATAGGGACACCATGTGCTATCCTTTCCCTACCATGAATATTGTATAGTTTACATGTAAAATAAAAAGTCTTTTATTATTATAGAAACTGCTCTTCATGTGTTTCAATGTGATCATCCCATTGTGAAAGTGAACCGTTTAAAGTGCCTAACCTCTCTGAAAACGTCCCTAATGAAATTTAAAACTTGTCCACAACTTACCAACCATATATATAGGATCCTCCAACAAATCTGCGGTGATTATGAAGTCACTAAAATTAATATTCCACATGAATCTTCGAGTAATGAACAACTACGACTAATAGCATTAGCAATAGAGGTGGTACAGATTGATCGGATTGGGGCTATCAACATGGTATTTGGTATTGTCACCCCCCTATTTTCTTCCAGTCAGGACCTCTACTATAAAAATAATTCTTTTGGAAGGAACTACACAGCTGCTCGATGGGGTAGGTGGTTGATCCGAGTCCTATAAGTTTCGATGTAATACTATGCATGAAAAAAAATGAGGGTACTATGGAGTATCGCTTGCGAGGGTTGGCGTCTACATGGCTAACACAACTACAATCAAACCCAACTTTGATACCACTTGAATCCAGGCATCTTCTCACCAGGAGTGTGAGATATTTTGAAAAAGGAGACATCCGATCAATTAATGCATGGGTACGTAGAATCACTGTTGAGTTGCAGAAAGTTCAACTAACTCCAAATGCAGCAGATATACGAAAATGGCTTACAGTGACAAACAAAGACCCCCCCCCAAAAACCTATATTTCAAAACAAATTGTCAACTACGATACCGATGATTCAGACTTGAATAGTGATGATAGTGCAGGTAGCCTTAGTGATATTGCTGTTTGTGACCTATTATATGATCAGGATACGATTCCTACTTTTCCATTCACCAAACATCATGATCCAGACTATGCACCGCCGATACCCTGCGTACATTTTCCCATAAACATCAATGATAATGATGTGTATGATTTTATTACTTTTAAGAAACAACGATTAAGGAGAATGATATGTGACTCCTCTTCGGATGATGAAACCACAACATTGGGACCTGTTGAAATTTAGATTAAATATTTGTTTGCTTGATTTAATTTACTACAATTGTGTCCAAATAGGGACACCATGAGCTATACGCTCACTTCCATGAATAGTATATAGTCTTCATGTAAAATAAAACTTCTTTTATTATTATTAGAGATTTAACTCTATTAATGTCAACTTGAGGTTTATTCTTTAGGTGCTTTACTAATTCCACAAACATAGGCATTAGTTCACCATATGCATTTGTTTTGTTCTTATGTGAACAATTCAAATCATTAAATGTCTTTTGTTTCTAATTTTCAACAAAAATTTCATCAAGATCATCAGATGACGAAAGTGAAGTTACAGATTCTTCATCTGATTGATACATGTTTAATGTATCGTGACAATCCTGTGATATGGACATGGTAATTCCATATCCAGAAGGATGATGCAAAATTTCGTTATCAACTAAATTCTTGATATCGTAATTTCTGCAAAGTATTCCATCATTTCAGTGCATATAGGAACATGACTGTACATTTTTTTAGCGCAGGATGGTCCCCTTGTATCATTGTTGTGAATATTTTTAAGCAATCTTCCCAACTCAATGGCTTTCTCTTGTGTATTGTTTTTGTTATAACAATAAAGAGAATATTGTTTCCTATATTGAACTGATACATCATGTATTGATTTGTGAATCACGTACCTTTCGCGTACACGTTGGTACTGATTGCATGTTATAGTTCCTCGTGGAACGCACTCATTGTTTGTTTGTATTTAGTAGACTTTGTATCGCATATATACGCACGTACAAGTCT
>Ga0209092_10002329_pt1 | contig 17515 bp, 15 predicted proteins | sample FraStrMetagenome_FD_187446 | JGI IMG/M metagenome (GOLD analysis project Ga0209092, IMG submission 187446) | Marine eukaryotic phytoplankton communities from Arctic Ocean - Fram Strait ARC3M Metagenome (SPAdes) (version 2) | ecosystem: Environmental > Aquatic > Marine > Oceanic | place: Fram...
TCTACGACCGGCGGAACACGCGCGGTACACGTAAGTACAGCAAAGTTTATCCAGGCATACGCGATTATGACGACGATTATGACTGCGAGGCGACAGGCATGAGGCATGAGCGAGGTCGCCACAACACATAATAAATGCAAGACTGTAAATTGTAACTATCAATTAGTATTTTTAATGGAAAGACAAGTCATCAATTTCAAGTTTTGAAGGAGAGGGTGCACCACTGCAGACCTTCATCGCAATACTAATATAACGTTCCCATGGAAGCCATATCTGAAACAGTTGACGAATCAAGAGGAAATAGACCTTTTAATCCATTATCATCTTCGGATAGAGTAGAACAAACGGACGAGCAAGAGATGAGACCAAATCGTCGATCCGTTTACTTTTGTACAGGACCACGTCAATGGTGCGTGGAGTTGCTTCGTGATGATGAAGAGCCTTCAAATGAAACTTTATTGAGTACCGCTTTTGTTACCTTCTTGGTTTTTTGTGTCTGTCAGACTGTTGCGAGCTTCCTTGCGCATTCACAGGCTATGTTGGGCGATTCTGCAGCTATGTGGGTAGACAGCTTTACCTATGCCTTTAATTTATATGCGGAGAGAAAGAAGAGTAGTTCCACGAGGAAGGAGCGCCTTCGTCTTGAACTAATTCCGCCCCTTGTCAGTGTCATATCTCTAGTAGGTGTCACTTCATATATCATATCTGATGCATTATCGACAATAATTGGAGATAAGGATATAGATGATCCTAATACTGCTGTCAGTAAGTGCAAATTTTTATTTTTGCTATTCTTTACCCTCTACAAATGAGTTGCTGAACACTTTTCCATCATGTTTATTTTTTTTAAACTGTATGCTTTTATTTTATTAACTTCTACTCAATTAGTGGCTATATTCAGTACTCTTAACCTCGTGTTGGATTTAGTGAACATGGCATGTTTCGCTAAAGCTCGAAAGCTCTTAGGTTTTGCCGTTTTAGATACTGGGTCATCACTGGATCATATGTATGGTTAGTAAATCTTCATGATACTCTTCTGGATTTTTTAATCAAAGCAAAGCTTAACAAATTATGCTAACTATTGCAAAAAAAATTTCGCGTGTTTCTGGATAGATCATCACTACCATCGGCAACCAGCAATTTCTAATCACACGGTTGTTCACCAAAAACGGTATTCGAAGGGCTCTGGAATTTTTGAGAATGAACAGACATCCTTGTTTATGGACGAAAGTTCACCTTCATATCAAGGTAAAGGTCTCTCCACGAATGAAGAAGAGTGTGAAAACGTCCACGCGGCACTTCCAGATGACGACGAATTATACGTCGGTACAAAAGATGACTCTGCCAACTTGAATATGTGCTCGGCTTACACCCATGTCTTTGCCGATACATGTAGAAGTATAGCCGTGATGATTGCTGCATTTATCGCTGAATTCAATGAGAACGTTAGTTCTAAGAATGCAGACGCGTACGCAGCCATCGCTGTCTCTATTTTCATCTTGTTAAGTCTCGCGCCTCTCCTTCGCGGTATGGTGTACACGTGGACAGAGTTGCAAATGTGTGAGGAAGGTGATGTTATCGATATAATTAACGAGGAAGTCAATGAAGGAGAAATCTCTTCTGGTGAAGAAGATGATGTTGTAGAAAACCCCATAGTATAGATCATAATTATCTCAATTGGAGATTTTGCCTACTTCAGCATATATAAGATGAGCTCTTCATGAACATCTTGTCTTCGGACTTCCATCTAATTCTTTCACAACATGTCAATTGCGGCATTTGCCTTCTCCATCCTAAGAAAGATAAGTTCTTCGCGAATATCTTGCCCTCGAATTTCCATCTTATTCCTTTGCTTCGAAGTAAATATTATTAGCTATATGTTACTGATAAATCCAACTAATAGTAAATTTGAAATGCACATCAAGAAAAGTTAGTGTTACTTTCAATGTCGATGACAACAAATGATTTTTTCGACTCCTAGAGCGTTTCATGTATAAGGTAGCAGTATCGGTAGTCTTGGAGCCAACTTTACCTGTGAAGCTCGTCTAAAATTGTCTCTCTATCCCGATAGTTAAACGAATTAAGACTAAAGGTTGAAAATTGATAAACATAGTAACAGAAGAAGTAGTAGAGCCGCAGTGCTAACTAAAATACATAACATCTTTAGTCGATTGCTATATGCTGAACATGACTTCATCAGTAGCTTCTCAAGACCTGGTGAAATAACATTCTTCTTGGTCTTCGGTATATTGCAATTCATTTTGTTCTTGACTAGGCTCCGCAAACCAAACGGCTTGACTTTCACAACGTTCTCCTTTCTTCCGATGATCTGCACTTTTTCGTTCTATCATTTCCTCTTCTAATCTTTTGTGTGTAGTATACTTCTCTTCCGCATGCGCCGAAAAAGCTTCAGCTAAACGTCGACTTCGTCCTCGTCTGGGTCTTATCTTGATCTGAGTTTTATCGTATTGAAATTCGCCTTGTTCCTCGATGTATGATTGTCCATTTTCTTTTCCTTTCAAATCACGAAGCATGTGATTTATTGTTTGAGATCTGCTGAAGCCGCTTTCTTTCTGATTTTCCGATAATTGTAAAAGGGGGGTATTCACCTTCGGTGAATTATGAGCATTTCCACCGACCTCAGGTAAAGATGGTGTTTTATTGTCTGTTTTGATGCGGCATTGCTTAATTGTCTCCAGTCCAGGTGTGACCTGGCAACGCGCATTCGATTCTTTACTTTCTGTTTGTACTATATTAACGTTTTCATTCGAACTTGTTTGGGGCAGTTTTTCCACCGTATACGTTTCGGTCGGTGTGACGACTGGAAACCTGAATTTCAATTCACAATTTTCTTCATATCCGTTTTTCGCAACATGCCATAACCACTCTACATTAACTACTTCAATGACCTTTGCACCCCAATGGACTGCATGCAAATATTTTTTCCCACAGGCAGACTTGCTCACCAGATGAGTATTTTCGCCTTTTCTAAGAGATTCTGTGTATTTGAAAGCGAGCACTTCTGATATGAAATACTCCATCCCATAGCGCTCTGGACCACTAAAACCAGTAATACTCACAATGATAGGTGAAGGAGAAGAACGACGCGAGCGGGGAACAGGAGCAAGTAATGGACGAAAAAGGTCCGGATATGACTTCGGATCGATCGGCAATGAAGCCGTATCTTTGTATTTAATAGCCTTCGCTACGGCAAGAATGTAAACTGGACTAACGAACTCGATATTCTCGAATACTAGAGAAATCTCTTCGATGAACTCCATCTTCGTCATGGTAACGACAAAACAGGTACATATTTGTGTCATAGGAGCATCACTTTCTTTGTAAATTCTGCCTCCAAGATAAACGATGTGTCGAGACAACTCAGAATTGCGACTGTCATTGATAAAGAACCAGGAACCATGAAACGGTTTGTTTGGTTGGGAATTTACCTTTACCTTGTGTTTAGGTAAATTCTTTTTCCGTAGACTATCGTTAGCCTTAGCTTCCTTGGCCATTTTGGATAAATCACATATACTAGTTGTTTGTATATGATCTTCCTCTTCATTTTGAAAATCTAAATTTTTTGAAGCAAGGGGTGCAGTTGATGAAGATATGTGAATATGACGCTTTTTTGCTTCATACATTCCAATTGGCGGAATAGCGCCATTGCAGAAAGTAGCCAGCAGCCAGTGTGGGGTGACTACTTCGGGACTGTTCGGGTGATATGATTTCAGCGACCTCGCTCCGTCCCATAAGTGTTCTTCACAGTCCTCTTGTACAATCACATGTGTAATACGTTCATGTAAATCCGAACAAGTCGTCCCAAACTTCCACCGTATAAGAGTGGCGATCTTCTCTCTGATAGTAGCAACCAAGTGATTTCGAACTTTTCTACGTTTCTTCTTTCCGCCTGATGAGATCATTGAATCAAACCCAACCAAATAAAATTGATATGGTGCCAAAATATATCGATCATCCTCTCTTTGATCATCTGCTTCATCCAACAGTACATCGCATGCCTTTTCCAAAGGCAGACCTGAGATATCTACACCACGATACACTATTGGTGCAGATTTAACTTTTATGGACGATGCCTCACCTTCATCCAAATTCAAACGAAGCATGTATTGCTCCTCACTCACATGCCTTCTCTGTGCCAGGCACTCCCGAAGCCAATCCTCGGAAACTACGTGTATCCTCTCATCGAGCTTCCTACACTCCCTGTATAAATTATGTTCAGCTGCAGCCACAACTTTTTCGCTCGACAACGCGGATCCATCCATCGGATCAATCTCTGCTATTAAATGGGTAGGACGATCGGGGCCGGACAGTATGAGTACGCTCGTATGTCGGCCTCCCAATGATTTGATAAGGGACATCAGCTTCAGTTTCTCATCTGGAAGGAAACCTGTGAGGCATATCGTGCAGCTGGTTAGGATTGGTCTGGCTTTTACGGCTGCAAATGGTCGATTGGTAACATTGGTTTTGCTCATGGTACATATTTTTGTGGAAACGAAATACCGGTAAGGTGATTGAATGCGCAATACACGACCGTGTATTTTAACTGTCAATGGATAAATTAGATATAAGAAACAAATTCAAAACCAATTTTATGGCGCTTTGCTCGTTGACGGTAATAATTAGCAAAATTCGCATCCCTATCTCTACACTGGTAGTTGTCGTTGTCATGTTGTCATCCACAACACGAAAGATGAGAGAGTTGAAAGTAATTGCGATTTCACAATTACACAGTTGAAAAATATCTTTTATGCTCATTCAACCACAATTTTATACATTTACAAATCGATCTCTATGAGCAGAGTGCATGTTACAGTGTCGCCATCGGCAAAGTTATTTATTTACTCATTGTTGTACTTGACGTTGACGTCACTCAGCTCGGCGTTTGTTCCTAATCATTTGTTATCATCGTTTCATCAGAGAATACATTGTTGTCAGTTACAACCCAACCGACAGAATGATCGAAGGAGTTTCCTTGGAAAGCAGGCGATTTCCTTGCTTCTATTAGGAGAGGGAGGAACGTCAGCTTTAGTGCCTGCTGCACGGGCCGAATTCATTGGATCTGGAGCGATGATATCAAAATACCCGGACTTACAGTACCTTGTGCCGATATATACATTTGATAATGCATTGAAACTTCTTTCTAAATATTTGGATGGCAATGTTGGTTCAAATGGCGTGAAGGTGGCATCAAGTGTAGTTGATAACTTTTTTAAAGGTGGACTCTTGAGTAACAAAAATGTGTTTAAGGGCCTTTGCGTAGTGTATTGCCAAGAAATCAAGTTCGATGATCCGGTATGTTTCCCTTCGATTTTCTCTTGCCAATTAGGATTTCTGATAACTCGTAATATACTGTAGTACAAAGAACGCGTGGAACAGGATTCGGATAGTCGCCTACGAGATTGTGATTTGGTGATAGATTCTTTACAGAAAATGCAGGGCCCTTTGAAACGGCTAGTTGAAGAAAATGCGACAGCACCAACAGCCGAAATAATTGGATATCTCGCTGATGCAAAACTAGGGATGAATAACTTTCTAAGCAAAGTTCCGGAGGAGGATCGTAGGAAAGTAGACCAGTGGATAAAGGTTGTAGGATCGGCCGATAACGACCACAATGGAAAACTAGACAAATCTGAACTCACAGCCCTGTCAAAAGAGGACGCTGACTTGTACAAAGCTGTTGGAGATTTCATTGGGAACTAGAGTTGAAAAACAATTACAAAAACTTTGACCTACACGTGCAGTTGCGAATGCAGATCGGAAAAACAGAAAACGGCTACAAAAAATACAATCATGTCATACGATGAAAATGACAGTATCAAAAATAAAGAAAACTTCATAAGGTTTACATCACTTTTGTTTGCAAAAATATGAAAATTATCGTTTTAGATTTTTCTCTCAGCGAAGAACCGTCCATCTTGTGACATGATTTCCTCGATCACTAAGTCAACCTTGGAGGTGGATCTGCTTTAATATGAATTCAAATACTAGCGGAACAACTTTGTCCAGATACTGGCAGAGTTATCATTCGAAAAAGTCAAAGATTTCGTGCATCGACCATCGCAAAAAAGTGGGGGTAGTTGTTCTTTGTTCTGAAAGCCACTCCATCAAAAATAAACACAACTGTTTCGAGATTATGCTTTCAGATTCGGTGCATCAAAAATTCGCCTCTTTCAAATCAAGTCATTGTTCTTCGAAAATAAGCTTCACAGACCGCATTTCGCCAGTATGAAACCACTCGCGCAGTTCCGGGAAACCATGACAGTCGCACACTCCATTGAAAACGGACATGAGCCAACCTGAGTGACTTGCGACTGCAATATTATTTTCTTCTTTAGTGTACAACCACTCAAAAAAATCGTAAACCCTATTGCCGATTTCCATTTTCGACTCTCTTCGATCATCCTCAAAGAGCATGTCTTCGTCATCAGTAATTAGGGAAAAATCCACATTAGAAAACTCAACTTTAGCCCGGGTCACCGATCGACGTTTATCACATAAATGCACCCCATGAGTTTCACGCACCATTTCGTGTGCGACAAATTTTACATTTGATTCTTTTGACAGAAGGTGACCGAATACGATCAAACCTGTTTGCAAAGCACGGCAGTTTGGACTGAGCACAACTAACTCCGGTTGCTTTTCAGCTGGCCATGCAGAAGTAACGCTATTGAGTTGATGTGCTTGTAAACGACCTTTCTCGGTCAACGGTGCATCCAAAACTTCTGACATTGTGTACGGATTATTAGGCGACCGGACGAACTGTTCCCATTCCTTACCATCCGCGCTGAACATATCGGCACAGAAATTATGAAAACCTTGACCGTGACGAATAAAATGAACCGTTTTTACCACCGTTAATTTCTTAGAATCCACTCTAATACCAGAAAACACTTCTTGATCGATCGGTACAGCTCTTACGACAAGCCTTTTGTTGCGCATAGTGGCATAAACCTCCTCCATTTCTTTCCCAATATGTTCAGCCGACTCCTTCTTTGCAAGGCTTAACGTAACTTCATTGTGCGATGTCTTCGAGAGCGACAAACTCTCTTCAGTTGTCATTGCAAATTGAAAAAAAAGGGCTGAAACTTTGTAAGTGTATCTGAATAGATCTGTTCTGTGTGTACGATCGCTGCTGTCACAATCTGCACTTGAGACGAAGACTACGAGTTTTGTTCTAAAAATAACTCGTGTGCTCGTGCTCGTGTGCTTGTGCTTGTACATGTGTTAAATACCGTTACACCCGTTACGTAAGCGAGCAAAGACAGCAAAAGTAACACACAGTTGAAAAGAATTCGCAAAATGACCGAATGAGCGAATGAGGATATTGGTAACCAAAAAAAGGACACCGAATGAAATTGTTCCAGATCCAGACCCTGTCTTGAATATAAACTTCGAAGTATCAGCATTGGAAAATATTTACCGGCGTACATTTATTTGTAAAGTGAAAGCAGGATTGCGGGATAAGCGGATATATCAAAATTTCAGAGTGTAATATTGTTCATTAGGTGTCTATGTAACTCGTGATTTTGACCCTCCGACTGGTTTATACTTCGAAGTGCATATTTTGTAATCTCAGATCTATTTGAGTGGAAGTTGTAACATGCTATCAAGCGGGACCGCCCGCAGAAGGCACCATGCTGGTAGTGCTGTTGCAGGATATTACGGTGATGATACAAGAATAAGTAGGAGAAGTCGCTTCAAATTAAAAAGTCACAATAAAGGTGACAGCAAACATCATTACCGAAGTTCGTCAGCTACCGATTGCTATGCTCAACTTTTACTTTGGTTTATTGTATTTGGCGCTGCATTGATTGCACTGTATGTCATTTTACTGCTTGTTGTGGCGATAACTTTACGAGAGGATAGTGAATCGCCTAAATCGATCAAAAATCAATCATCACCGATGTTGAGAGGACAGAAGGAGAAAAGAATATTTTATCCCAAAATTTTTCAGCATACATGTGCCGATGGTTCCAAGGTCAATTACTATGGCTCTAACTTCCACCAGTCAAGGACATTCTTGGTGAATGATAATTATTGTGATTGCGAAGATGGTTCAGATGAGCTGTTGACTAGTGCTTGTTCATACATAAGAGTGCAACAACGGATACTTCCTCATTGCAAAGACGTTGACGGGGCTTCCGTTGTAATGTATGCATCTCGAATTTCTGATGGTATTGTCGATTGCACGGACGAAACCGATGAAATTTAGCCCATTTATATCATATTAATCATCCTACCAATAATTGGAGCCAATGTTAAGGATATAGATCTCTTCAGATGTTTTACGAGTGAATTTCCAGGTTCCGTGTACAAATGATTTTCCAGGCAGATACTGACAATAATGCCGACAATATAATTGTTTATAGATGATCTTAAAAAAACCTAAAACATTGTCAATGTCATATTGCTGTTAATTTTTCCATTGTGACCAATCACAAGTGAATCGACTCCATTCTTTCTTTAGGGCGTATAGGAACTAACGAATGAATTAGTGTCATTGCCTGTTGCAAAAGAGGTATCCAACTTGTTTGCTCGCCACTTCCCTCCTCGCGAGCATACGGGAATTGGATTTCTTCGTGCGACTGCCACACGCATCGCCTTTACCTGGAAGGTTCGTTTTAGTAATACTGCTCAACAGATCACGTTAATGATAAGGCTTTGAATACTCGCGTGAATAAGTCAATAATCTTCATTGATTAGTATCACAATTTCACCGAAATAGACTAGTCTTCGAATATTGCTCAATTGTGTCCAAGGAAGAGATTTTCATCGGCGAACGGTTTGAGAATGAGACCCGCTAACCACAAAATGCAACGCACAGCTTTGAAAAAAGTCAACTTTTCCTTTTTATAACCGATAGAGCCCGGAGGCATCGTATGCTTGTCCATATTATACGAAGAAAGACGTGCCATTCTACGACTGAAATACTCTCCTCATTCTAACATATCATCAGATCGCGATTATCTTTCGTGACATCCTCTACATCTTATACATATATATATATATATATATATATAGGTATAGAATTATTGCTCCAATTTTACAATCTCCAGTCAATCTAGTCACTGCGAATCTAGGAAAGTTACAAAGTCAACTAACGCAGAAAGGTTAGGAGAGAAAACGAAAAGTGTGAGAAAGGTTGATAACAAGCACATTTTTATGATTCCGAAAACATTGCAAATTGCAACACCGAAGAGGGCAAAAAGGAGGATTAGAGCGTAATAATGCATATGCAAGATAAATAAGTGACATGAACAATAATGTTGCTTACTTACACCGAATAAAGCACAAGGAAAGGCAAAACTTAGTTAATGCAGCCACCACCAATGCAAGTTTCTTGATGGAATTATATGAAGAGATAGACCAACGGCGAAAGAAAAATAGTTTCTTGATGGATAAAGAGATAGGCCAACTTCGAAAGAAAAATGAACACTTGCGAAAAAAGAATTAAGAGCCTTGACCATCGTCCATTCAGCAGTGTTTGATTAAGTGAATGTGGACAATATTTTGTTCTAAGAATGATGATACGTTAAGGAATAAATTTAAAAAAATCCGCATAAATACTTAACTTGATCAGAAAGATACCTCACGCACAAAATATTCGTTACAAGAGTACAGTAGATGTTAACAAAATAAGGATACAGTTGAAAAGAAATATCCGTATTTCTCGTATTATTTATGTTTATAGACGAAGAAAATATTTGTTGTACGAATAGGAGTATAAAATAATTTCTGCTTTTCCTGACCAAGGCGCAAGCATAAAGTAGTTTGACATCAAATTAAGTCAACTTTAAAAGTTTTCGTCATTAAGTCTTATTGTGATCGCTACAAACTTATCTCTAGAAAAATATAGCATCTTCGGTACACGAATTTTCATCTAGCGATGGAAATCGTCTAGGAGAGCGCTTCTTATCACGAAAAGAAGAATCTATACCTTGTAAGGTTATACAGGGGACACTTTCTGTGCGCACGATACCTTGAAGTCTCATCTTTGCTGCCTCTTGTTCTTCAAGTGTGCGAAGATTTTCATAGCTCCATCTTGTACAAGATCCTCGTCGCTGATATCTCTGATGTTGATGTCGAGGCGTAACCATCGATGCTGTCGTAATATTCGTCACCGCTGCCGAGGACCGTTCGCTATCAGTTGCTACAACGCCCTCCGAGACATTTGTAGACGAAGATTCATTTACTCTTACCACTTCATTCGACAAACTCAAAGACGAGCTCCTCTCCTTTTTGCCATTCTTATCTTTAAGAAGTCTTCGAATTATTGATTTCGCCATGACAACAACAAAGTAATGAAACTTATGTAATTTCTCTATTCAAATCGTAGTAATTTGCTCTTTTCTTCCAATAAAACTAGGACTAGTATGATGTTTTTGATTTGCGCGTGTTTACAAAAAATGAGAGTAGCAATTGGAAATAAGTGTCAAATATCTTTCCCTGTGTGAACAAGGCGACGTTGGATAATCAATGATCTCTTTACGAGTCGTGCATTTAAAACCAGAAAAAATGCACAGGTTCAGGTTCAACAAGCTCGAGCGAGTACCACATACATATTTTTACACAAGTCCGATCTATATACGACCAAGAAAATTAACTAAATAAAATACTTTTTTAAATATACACATTTCTGAAGAATGTGAATTTTTGGTTCTACTCATTGCGAACAAACTAGAGAAATGTCCTGGAATTGATAACTTCATAATCGTCGATCTATGTGGTATTTAAGAAAGCACATGTAATACTTATCTTTACAATATATGTCACATAAACAAATGTCATTTTCATTGTTTTTTACCAGCTCAAACGCTGAATCTTCACATATAGTACCGGGTATATATATTTTGATACCATACGGCGAATGGCAAATGGCGACCACACGGCGAAGATTTTCGCCAAGCGGTATCAAAATATACTACATGTAACATTTTTGCTGCTTTACAGTTGTTATGTTTAACACGTATTAATAAATGTACGATTATTTTCACCTACGATAGATACATGATTTGGATTAGAGAAGGATTCATAAAAAATTTCGATGCGAATGTGGAAAGAGAAAATTCATCGATGCGTCCAACTTTTGTACATATACTAACATTTATTTCCCTGTATTCCGACATTTTGAAACGACATTTTACTTAGGGGAGTCGCCTTAAATCACAAATTTTAGACAGACTTTTACCCTGACGAAATCGCAAATTTTAGACTTTTTTTGAAGCTTCAATAAGTAGACAATGTCATATGCATTAGCTGACAACATTACTCAAAGGTAAAACTAATTTAGTCATGTTCTCTTCAGAATCCACATGCAATCCTCACAAGACCAAATTTTCTGGCGAGAGGTGCACCAACTGGAACAAAAGATAACAGTACTTCGAAGTCGCGCTATTGATAGTAACGGAGTTCCTATCGATACAGCACCTATTGATGATATTGAAGGCTCTAACGGCAAGCATAATAACAGATCTGGTTTGGAAAATGATCTGGATATGAAAATGAGTAAATTATTCATGTATAACCAGAATCTTTAGTGCGTTACCGTAGCAGTTGCTTGCGGTCAGAGGTCAGATCCTTTTTATATGCTACATGGCACTCTATCGTACTGAAGATGAATGAGGTATGAAACCTTGGTTCGTTATGGTTTCGAGATTTTTGTAGTGCTCAGATTATTTGCCGAATGTATCATTTTTTCTAGTGAAAGATTTTCGCCTGGACCCTACTATTTGTGGAATTTGATTGATATTCTATCTTTGCAGCACTCTGTCATGCCGTGGAAAATGAATTTGGGATTGGCTTACTTTTGTGTGTACATATGTATTTACGAGGAAAATGTAGAAAATTTTGGTTTAGGGACAATCACGATGTCAGGCGGTCTAGATTATTCATGTATGAGGAACCAGAATCATCAGTGCGTTACCGTAGCAGTTGCTTGCGGTCAGAGGTCATACTACATGACACTCTGTCGTACTGAAGACGAATGAGGTAGCACTCTGTCATGCGGTGGAAAGCGAATTTGGGATTGGCTTGCATTTGTGTATATTTACGAGGAATATACAAAACATTTTGGTCTAGGAGAATCATGATGTCAGGCGGTCTAGATTATTCAAATGTAATGAAATTCTCACAAACTACAAAGTTTTATAAACTCGCTACCCTATTGTTTCTTCGCTGTTCCTGCAGTATCTTAAAAAGAATGATTTACGTTAGTAAGTTAATTTTATAAGTTATTTTAAAGAAAGGTTTTAATCTAATCTTTCCTTCGTCACGTCAGTGAAGAACATGGTGCTTGTGCATGTGACATCTCCTAATCTTCAACTTCAAGTTCCTCTGCGTTGAGTTACGCATCTATTTACTAAAAGATCTAATCTTTCCAGTGACGAATATACAGGTTGCATATCTTTCTGTAACGCGTCTTCGACCAAGGTACCGCCCACTGTTTATTCCCCCTACGCATGAACGTCGGAAGTCAGATAGGGAGAGATTCGTCTGATGTTGACGCGTTCGGACACGATACCTTTCTGTAATTCGGACTGTTCCATTCGTATATACTTTGGTGATGGTGAAAGGACCGTCGCGCAGCGGGTTCATTTTACGTTGCAAGGTGTTACGTTCCAACATGACTTCATCGTTTACGTTGAACTGGCACTTGATGCATTTACGATTCTCTTGTTCATTGTTGGGTAGTCTCCGTTGAAGTTTTTTTGCTTTGAGGTCATTCCAGTTTACTGTAAACGCCAAATCATATAACATGTCTCTACCAAAAAATGTCTCTACCAAAAACGATTTGGCCTGGTGTTGCGTTCAAACTACTATGAGACGTTGATCGAATTGCCCAAGTGAGTTCACTGAGGATCCCGGACCAAGGATCTTCTGGGTCCAGGATGACTTCTTCCATCATCATGGTGCGCAACATATTTCCGAGAGTTAGATGTATAAGTTCTACAAAATTCGCCTGTGGATTTTTGACTGTAGTTGGCGTAGGTTCGATGCCGAGACTTTGAATCATCACCTGAAACTCTTCACCCAGAAATTCCTTCCCATTATCGTAAATGATTTGCGTTGGTTTTGGGTAACGAGAGAACCATGTACGATCCATTAATATAGCTGTTGTGTGTACTCGTTTGTTAGGAAGTTCAGCAATCTCGAATAGTCCTGACGCCGGGTCTGCCATTGTTAATGCATTCAATATGTATTCTTTCCCCGCCGCGTCGGTGATGGTATATGGACCTATGCAGTCGACACAGAGAGTATGCCACGGCTTAAGTGTGCTATCTGACATCGGAAGGAGACCATATTTATGCCGTCGCTTTTTCCCTAACTGGCAATTTCGACACGTTGCGACAAATAGTTTTGTGTCAACTACGAGACTAGGCCAGTTTAAACAGTGTTGTATGGTTTGTATCATCCTGTTTGTTCCTGAGTGACAGAGCATATCGTGATACTAGCTCAAAAATTTGCCTTCTTAGCGACTTCGGAACATAGATTTTATCATTGTAGGTGATGAATCTATCACGACGTCCGTAACAAGTTGGTCGTCCGTCCCTGTCGCTTTCGTTTTTCTTCTCTTGACGTAGTTTAATTAAGTTCGGGTTGAGTGGAAACGATTGTTCGGTGTTCCGTACTTCGTGGCTTTCTATAGATCGCAGCATTCGATAGATATCGTCTTCTACGGAATCGATTTGATTTGAGTCAACATGAGCTATTATGTGTGCGAAAACTTGTCCAGGTGAAGTAACTTCGTCGTCCATTCTCTCTATACGAGCGAGTGCATCCGCTACACGGTTTCGTTCTCCTGGGAGGTACTTAAATTCAGGTCCAAATTCTTCTAGTAGCCACCTCCAACGTTGTATTCGGTTGAATCCTAATTTATTATTCGGAGTCAAGTTCACATTGTTAAGATGGTCAGTGTAAATTTCGATTTTTTGCCCAAGCAAGATGGATCGGAATTCTTTTAACGTCTCCACAACCGACAACAGTTCAATTTCTCCTACTCCGTATCTTTTTTGTGTGTCCGTTAGCTTTCGCGAATAGAATGCTATCGGTTTGTCTTCTTGTATTATCACTGCTCCTAGTTGGAGGGCACTTGCATCAGTGTGTAGGGTAAATTTCTTAGCGAAATTTGGGAAGGCTAACATTACCTCCTTATTAATTATTTCCTTAATTTTGTTGAATGCTTTTTCATGTTGCTCTTCCAACTGATATTTGTTTTCTTTCTTTAGTAAGTTTGACAGAGGTGCACGGATGTGACTTCGACTTTTCCACATTTCGCGATAGAAGTTTACAAAACCCAAGATAGATAACATTTCTCGTTCATTCTTTGGTCGTGCTAACTTGTGAATGGCTTCAATTTTGTTTGCAAGAGGTTTGATACCGTTTGGTGTTAACCAGTACCCTAGGTATTCTAGTTCTTTGACGCCAAAGGCACTCTTTTCGGCATTTACTTTTAAGCCCGCTTCTTGTAGTCGTTGTAGTATAGTCTCTAAACTTCTTAGATGTTCTTCAAATGTGCCTTTGGTGATTACCAATAGGTCATCAAGGCATGCTCGTACAAATTCTATGTCATGAAAGAGATTTGACATTTGCTCCTGAAAAATATCTGGTGATTCCATAATTCCCATCGGAAGCCGAAGGTATTCATAGGCCCCCAAGGGGGAGACGATTTGACATAACTTTCGTGCATGCGGATATAGCCTTATGGTGTAATATCCCATGTTGAGATCAAGACTAGTCACATAGGTGTAACCTCCTAATTTGAGTAGCGTTTCTTGTATCCTAGGAATCGGAAAAGGTTTACGCTTAATGGACTTGTTTAGTTTACGAAAATCTGAGAATACTCGGATCCGCTTCTTCTTTTTGGGGGTTGCAAAGGATGGTGATGCCCATTCCGATGGCGAGCACTTCCTTGATACTCCGATTTTACAAAAAACGTTCTATTTCTTTTCTTAGGGTCTTGTAATGTGCCTGTGCGACTGGATACGGACGCTGGGCACTCGGTTTTGTTCGTTGTTTGAGCTCGAAATCAACTTCGATTTGGAAGTCGCCCAGTGTCCCATCAAATAAGTCTTCGAACTTCGTTAATAACGTCACAAGATTTTGTTTCTGTTTTCTATCGCGGTGCTTGATATCCCTGAGCAATTCTGGAATCTCTGTCTTCTTGTAATCGCTATCTAAAATTGTAGTAGCTCTTGACTGTGCTAATTGCACCAGTTCTGGCTCTTCTGTGAGATGTGTAATCTCTTTCAGGTAGTCGTTGTGGTTCTCCTGCTCTTCTGCAGTTAATCTGCAAGGACGGAGGGGTATTGAGTTACCATCCCATCTTATCTCATTTCTAGAGAACAGGATGTTGAGTCCAATGGCTTCGAGACAATCTCTGCCAAGTATCATGTCGTAAAGGTTTGTTGTTTCGTCTACTAACATAGTAACTTCCACTTGTTTATGTGGGTTAAATTCTGGGAGGCTAAATGCCACTGCCAGTTCGTATTGCGTTTCAAAAGTACCGCCATTTGTTCTCCATCGTATGGGCCTATGTTTTTGATTATTTGTAAATGTTTCTAGCGGTATAACTCGCCTATTTATTAAAGTTTTGCTACATCCAGTGTCTACTAGTGCATTTATTCTAATTTTGTTTCCAACTTCATTTAAATACTACGGCCACCATTGTGGTAAATCTTGGTGTATCACTACCATAAGTAGACTTAATGTGAGTATTTGGTGATAAAAATATGTGAAGTGAAACATTCTTCATTGTTTTACTCACCTTAGAATGGTGGAATTCTTCATCGCTCTCATCCTCACAGATGGCATTCGATTCTGCTTTCTTTGCCTTGTAATGGCAATTGGCTAAAGTGTGCGTTTTTGCCTGACGGTGTCGTCCTTCCGCCACACACAACGAACAACCACGTTCTTTCTCATCGCCACCATGTTTTCCACTATTCCTTGCCGTTCTACTTACACTACTTTCACCCCTTTTCCAACCACTTCTTGTTTCACTCTTGTTCCTCTTCGCCTTCTTCGCGTCATCTATTGCCTTACGTTTCTTGGATGCCCTATCAAGACTTTCGAAGTAAGAATTAATTTCCGACAACGATTCCGTGTTTAGGTTGAAGTTGACTTCGTGTGCTTTTTTGAGGAAGGTGTTCGGCATTGCATAGATGTAGATGTACTTTACTTCGTCTTTGCTAACATTTAATTTCCTCTCTGTAGTCGGTAAGAAGTTTAATTGTGCGGTCATAATCCGGATGCGTTGTAAGAACTTGGATGGGGTCAACTCGAAAGGGTTAATCAGATGGCGCTGCATATACGTCAATTGTTCGCGTCTTGCATTCTCGATGACAAAGCTGACCATCCAGTTGTAAAGCTTCTTTCGTGGACATCTTGAGGTTGTCTGGGCTCTCCACGAAGCATGTTTCCAAGCACGGAACGCCTGTTCTGTCTCTCCTGAATGGAATTGCTCGATTCGATCTAATTGCGTCTTCATCCCCGCTTTGAGTAGCCTGGCTTTCCGTAAGTGCTCGACTGCTCGTTGAAGGTTCAGCAGCTTATCTTCTACCGTGTCAGCATCGACCTTGGGGTAATCTACTTCGATCTTTTCACTCTTGGCCGCCTGCTCGTCGCTGCTTGTCTCCCAGTCGTTAAATTCTTTCACCTTGATTTTACTTCGGATGATGTTCTCACTTTTGATTTTGTTGATAGGGATTGGTAACTCTAAATAGTTCATTCTCTTAACAAGAAAAATTGTTCAATTCGCAGTATGTTAAGTTATTTTAAGGAAAGGTTTTAATCTAATCTTTCCTTCGTCACGTCAGTGAAGAACATGATACGTGTGCATGCGACATCTCCTAATCTTCAACTTCAAGTTCCTCTGCGTTGAGTTACGCATCTATTTACTAAAAGATCTAATCTTTCCAGTGACGAATATACAGGTTGCATATCTTTCTGTAACGCGTCTTCAACCAAGGTACCGCCCACTGCAGTTCCTTTTCTCCTCTTGACAAGATTCGTCTCTGTTTCTTGCCCGTGTGTTTCTTATTGACCTCGTAGTAGATGGGAAGGCACTTACTTGAGGTTTCGGAGTTGGTCCAACGATGGGACCCGAATACAATCGTGGACAACACCTTCGCCAACCACATGTTCGAATTCATCGATTTTTTCTTTCATAGTCCAAAATTTTGAATAAAACCTTTTTAATTTTTGGAATGTCAGGTCGTGCTGGCTCTTTCCTGGTAGGCTGATGATTACTTTCATAGTCTTGTGAGGATTGCATGTGGATTCTGAAGAGAACATGGCTAAATTAATAAGTAGATAATGTCAGCTTATCTACTTATTGAAGCTTCAAAAAAGTCAAAAATTTGCGATTGTGGTGGGGTAAAAGTAGAGGTGTCAACTGTTAACGGTCAACCGTCCAGTAAACTGTTTTGACGGTTAACGGTAGCTACCGTCAAACCGTCAAAAAATTTGGCCGTCAACGGTAATTCATCGTATCAAAGCT
>Ga0209092_10002330_pt1 | contig 17515 bp, 14 predicted proteins | sample FraStrMetagenome_FD_187446 | JGI IMG/M metagenome (GOLD analysis project Ga0209092, IMG submission 187446) | Marine eukaryotic phytoplankton communities from Arctic Ocean - Fram Strait ARC3M Metagenome (SPAdes) (version 2) | ecosystem: Environmental > Aquatic > Marine > Oceanic | place: Fram...
ATAATGGAAATAATTATCAGCAAGGTTTGATATTCACAGCTAAAAATGGTCAATATTTTGAAAATGGTGAAATAAGAATTCAATTAACAACACCAAATGGTATAATTCATAATATAGATCTTCCTTCATTTTATATGTCAATGGGATTACGAAATAGTTGGGATTTATTTACAGGGGAAACTATTATATTACCTGTTGAACCAGAACCTGAATCTGAACCAGAGCAAGAGTCTGAACCAGAGCAAGAGCCTGAATCAGAGCCCGAATCAGAGCCCGAATCAGAGCCTGAATCAGAGCCCGAATCAGAGCCTGAATTTAATGTATTTTTGCGTGATAGTAATAATGATCTACTAGTAGGAGCAGAAGTAAATGGAGAATTAAATAATAGTATTTATAATGGAATAGCAAAAACTGATATTGTTTCAATTGAAATTACAGGATCTCTTGTAACTAGTATAGGTGCGGACACTTTCCAGTTTTGTCACAATATAACTGATATTACAATTCCCGACTCGGTAACTAGTATCGGTAATAGTGCTTTCCTATCATGCTCCAAGTTGGCGTCCGCGACGATTGGCAACTCGGTAGAAACTATTGATAATTTTGCTTTCCGTGAATGTAGACTTGAGTCTGTAACGATTCCCGACTCGGTCACACGTCTTGGTATCCAATGTTTTTTCCAATGTGTATATTTGGTGTCTGTAATGATTGGCAACTCGGTCCAGGAAATTGAACAAGGTTCTTTCAAAGACTGCTCACGCCTTACCAGCATTACAATTGGAAACTCGGTTAGGAGTATTCACAATACAGCATTCGTTAACTGCAACAACCTGGATACAGTTTATATGTCAGATTCTACTCGTGAGACTCTTAATTTAACTTTTGGTACAGAACAAAGTTTAGCTGGAGCAACAGTTGAAATTATAAATTCTGAACCTGAACCCGAAGCTGAACCCGAAGCTGAACCCGAAGCTGAACCCGAAGCTGAACCCGAAGCTGAACCAGAAATAGAACCTGAATCTGAGCCTGAATCCGAACCTGAACCATTTACTGATTTCAGTGTTAATAATGAAAAATCATATTATGCTAGTAATTCTGGTATTATTAATTATGTAATTGAAAATACAGGTTTAATTGATTCTGAAGGATATGGTCAAAATAATAAATATTTATTATCACAAAGAAATAATTTCCCACATTTATTTAATCTTCAATATGATTGGCATAGAATTTTTGAAGTAACTACAAATATAGAACAATCCCAAAGAGTTGAATCATTAGAAGCTGGAACACCAATTTATATAAATGAAAATAATAAGATAAATGTGTATTATTTCAAAGACCAAGATTTCTATAATATTAAATTATTAAATGATGACAATGATGTAGTACCAGCATATACAGAAAAATCTAATGACAATATTTACTTAATAACCAAAAAAAATATTACTTTTACATGGGGTGTTGATATTTTAATTGAACCTGAAGCTGAGCCCGAATCTGAACCAGAATCAGAGCCTGAACATGAACCAGAATCGGAACCAGAACATGAACCTGAAAGCGAACCAGAACATGAACCTGAAAGCGAACCAGAATCGGAACCAGAGATGGAACAAGAACCGGAATCAGAGCCTGAACATGAACCAGAATCGGAACCAGAACATGAACCAGAAAGCGAACCAGAATCTGAGCCTGAAAGCGAACCAGAATCGGAACCAGAATCTGAGCCTGAAGCTGAGCCGGAATCAGAGCCTGAAGCTGAGCCTGAAAGCGAACCTGAAAGCGAACCAGAACATGAACCAGAATCGGAACCAGAATCGGAACCAGAATCAGAGCCTGAAAGCGAACCAGAATCGGAACCAGAATCTGAACCTGAAAGCGAACCAGAAAGCGAACCAGAAAGCGAACCAGAATCTGAACCAGAACATGAACCCGAAAGCGAACCAGAACATGAACCCGAAAGCGAACCAGAACATGAACCCGAAAGCGAACCTGAACATGAACCTGAATCGGAACCAGAATCAGAACCAGAGGATGATGGAGATATTCCAGGTACAATATATCAATACCCACCATCTCCTGTAATTTATACAAATTCTTCAAATGACGGAAGTTTTGAAACTTACCAAGGAACTATTTCAGAACAAAGCTATGGTAATGGTAATTATGATATATCTATGTTTTCTTATCTAGGAACAGAATTAATACATCACAATTATAGCAATAGTAACGGAGGACAAAATATAGGAAGATTATTAGATAGAAACACAATTGACAAAATAAAAATACGACATCATAATATTAATGTACATTTTAACTTTCCTGAAATTGTTGTTATAAAAGAAATCAGGATACACCATAACAATAAATGTAATTATTGTAAAGTAACAATCTATAATCCTAACGATATGTCGTCATCTGATTATATAGGTGATGTAATATACAATGACACAATTACAACCATTTCTGATGGAGATCAGATTGTTTACTTAGATATTAATAGTAATGATATACCTACATATCTGGTGGAATTACACTTATTTACAGCTGATGATAACGGAAATGAGTTAATTGATGATGATCAATCAGAAGTAGATATAGATATAGAAATAAGTGAAATAGAATTTTATGTTACTGATAATATTACCGAGAAAGGACAAGAAAATAATGGAGATGGACAAGAAAATGATGGAGATATTCTAGGTACAATATAGAAATAAGTGAAATATAATTTTATGTTGATAATGATATTAGAGAAAAACATCATCAAGTTCGTAATTTAGGATAAGATAAATAAATATTAATCAATTAATTAATATTTATAGAATGAAATCGTTGAAATTTAATAGGATAAGTATAATATATTATGAATGATCCAGATGATAATACAATAAACAATGATACAAGTAATAATTTATTATTTAGAAGTAGTGATACTCCTGAACACGAGCCTGAATCAGAGCCTGAGATGGAACCCGAACCTGACCCTACATGGAATCCAAATACAACATATATTAGAAATACACCTCCTTTAAAAGCAGGTGATACAGTTAAAATAAAATTTAAAGGTAATTTTAAACATGGTAGTTCCTATATGATTTGTGCCGATGATTTTATTAGTAATCCATCAGGAAATACAGATGAAATGAATGAAGGATTAAGTATTAATAATAACAATAGTTTTGTATTTCATTATATAGATCCATTTATAGAACCAGAACCAGAATCGGAACCAGAATCGGAACCAGAATCGGAACCAGAATCGGAACCAGAATCGGAACCAGAATCAGATATACATGATGATGTGGGACCAGAATCTGAGCCAGAATCTGAGCCAGAATCGGAACCAGAAGAAGATATATATGATGATGATGTGGATCCTGAATCCGAACCTGAATCCGAACCTGAATCCGAACCTGAATCCGAACCTGAATCCGAACCTGAATCCGAACCTGAATTGGAATTCAATCCAACAAATGAAGTAATATTTTATTTTAAAGAATCTACAGGTTCAGGTATTCAATTAAGTGAAATAAAATTTTATGATGTAAATAATAATGAACTTTCAGTTTTATCAACTGAAAAACCTACAACAAATTCTGATGGAACAAATAATCAATTAGATATTGCTCGCTATAATGAACATATTGATAATGCGTTTGATAATAATACATCAACTAAATGGTGGTCATCTGGCTATTTAGGATCAGTTAAATTTACATTAATTAATATTCCTTATAGTTATACATTAACAACAGGAAATGATAATAATCCATATAATAGAACCCCTACAGTATGGGAAGCTACATGTGGAAATATTATTAATCAAGAAAATCATACTGGAGAACAATATCATACATCTGGAACACAGGAAAATTTCTTAACATTACCATTTACTTCTAAATTTTCATTACAAGGTATTAATATAGCAACAGAGCCTTTCCCTAATATAATTCATTTAGGAAATATAGGAAATATATTTGCTCCTATCCAATTTAATACATTTGGTTCCAATTTTGATACTGTAATTGCTATATATAATTCATCTGGTATTAAAATAGATGATAATGATGATGCATCTGATCCAAATAATATGTTGCTACATCGGCAAAGTAAGATAGATACATATTTTGATTATGTAGATACATATTATATAGTAGTATCCGGATATAATATAAGTTTTAATAATAATTTTCAGTTAAATCTAAGCAATGTTGTTAATTATGGCAATTGTACATTAAATGTGTTTGGACCTTCAAATGTAGTTTCCAACAATTTTGTAACTTCTAATACTAATTCATCTACCAAATATAAAGCTTTTTCATTTAATATAGTAAATGAGACATATTATTATAATTTAGCTGCTATTAGTAGTGGAAATTCAACAACGATTCCAGATATATTTAAATCCGCTTATCCAAATTTAACTAATGATGAATTCATAATGCAATGTAGTCGAGGATTACTTCTTAGTACAACAGATAAAGCATTTGTATTAGTATATACTGATAATAGTCAAACAACAATTGATTATGCTAAGTTTAAAGAAAATATTTCAGGTGCTTATTATAAACCAGGAACAACCAGCGGACAACAAATATATACAAATAATTATTTAACAGATTTAACCAATTATATACTTAGTAACCCAATAAATAATATTAATGATAATTCAAATCCTGATCCAAATGATATAGATGCTATTATATTTATACCAAAATTGTATTATTATGATTTAGCTGCTATTACTGGTGGAAATTCAACAACAACTCCACTTAGCTTATTTAAATCCGATTATCCAAATTTAACTAATAATGAATTCATATTAGAATGTAGACAAAGATTAATTAATAGTACAACAGATCTAGCATTTGTATTAGTATATACTGATAATACACAAACAACAATTGTAGAAGCTGTATTCAAAGAAGGTATTTCAGGTGCTTATTATAAACCAGGAACAACAAATGGACAACAAATATATGCTATTTTTGATTTAACAGAATTAACCGATAATATACTTCAAAACCCAATAAATAATATTGGAACTTCAAAACCTGATGAAGATGATATAACTCTTAATCTATTTTCAATACTAGAGCCAGAATCTGAACCTGAATCGGAACCTGAATCGGAACCTGAATCGGAACCAGAATCGGAACCAGAACATGAACCAGAACAAGAACCTGAATCAGAGCCAGAGCAAGAGCCTGAATCAGAGCCAGAACAAGAGCCCGAATCAGAACCAGAAGCCGAACCATTTATTGGAATGACTAAGATAATATATGATAATACTTATATATACACACTAGAAGATCAGTCTAGTTTAGGTATACAAAGTTTAATTTCAAATCAAAATAATAATATACTAAAAATATCTAAAAATGTTTTATTGAATTTACCATTAGAAAATACTAGTTCAAATCTAAACATACAAAATAGTGTAGCTGGAAAATATTCTATTGAATATAATTTTAATGATTATATGTTATTACCTAAATCACCTTTCCCTGTTGATGATGATGAAAATTTTTATTTTTACATTTTTCCACATTTAACTAGTGCTTTTATAGGGTCAAATAATATAATTATTGATTGGTATAAAAAATCTATCACAACATCAGTTTCGGATTATTTATATACTTTGGATGCAAATGTAACAGGGCCAATACTCACTACAGGTTCTGTAACAACTATTACTCATCAAGATGGAGAATCAGATGAGAATTTCATTATAAGAGGACTAGGATATTTAACTTCTAATATTGTTATGATTTTATCTTATGAAGATAATGAAAGAAAACATATAGTTGATATTAAATTTAAGGATATTACTGAAGAAAAAGTATTTGATAAATCTATGCCTTTAACAGAAGGAGGAACTTTTACAGGACAAATAGTTTTTTATAAATTTGATATATTAAATAAAATTATTGATAGTTGGATTAGTATTAATAATAATAGTCATCACTATTATAACTGGAGTAACTATAATGAATTAGATAATAATTTTATATATTCAGGATTAAATAATTAATTATTCCCATAACCAGAGATAGAACCTTAACCATAATTCTGAGATGGATAACTATATAAATCTAAAAATAATTAATAATATAAATTACATCAATTATTTTTAATGGGATTCAAGTAAATCATGAATTTCTTTATAGATATCTTCTGTTTTTGTTTTAATTTCATCTAAGGGTGTATTATTCCATCTATCTTTTTTAATTTCTGCACCATTTTCTAATAAATATTTAACTATATCAGAATGTCCTTCAGATGCTGCCAAATGTAAACCCGTTCTTTTATCATAATCACAACCATTAATATCTACCTTATTAATTAGTTCTTTAATTTTTTCTAATTCACCATCACAACATAATTGTAAAAATCGAACAATTAAAGAATCCGATAAATCTATTTTATTAGAAATAATGTTATGGAAAATATGTAAATCCATTTCTTTGTTTAATCTTTTACAAAACTCTATACCGCGAAAACTATTACCTTGATCATCTAAAGGAGGACTCCATATACAAATACCCATCATATTTGGTATAACAAGTAATATGCAACCACTTACACCTGATTTTGCTGGTAAACCTATTTCAAATGAAAATTCACCACTATAATCATACATACCACAACCATACATAAGAGTTAAACAATCTTTTACAGAATTATTACTAAACACTTTTTCATTTGTTGTAGGACAAATACCTCCATTTGCTAAAGTTGCACTAATAACAGCACCCATATCACATGTTATTGTTGTGGAGCATTGTTGAAAATATAAGTTTAAATTATTACTTATTTCATTAGGTGTAACATTTTCATCTTTAAATGCTCCGTTTTCTCTCATGTAATAAGCCAAAGAAATATTTCTATCAGCATGATGTTGTTCAGATAAAAAAACAGAATTATCAAAACCGACATTATTATTTCCTGCTAACTTGGAATAAGATGATTTTATGATATTAAATCGTTTTGCTGGTTCAATATTTTTACCAATTTGTGATGCAACCATGATTGCCCCAGCATTTATCATTGGATTATGTGGCAAACCATTTTTATTTAAAATAAAAGCATTAAAGGCTTGTCCACTGGGTTCATAACCTACATGTTTATGTAATTCTTCTTTCCCTATCTCGTCATATGCTATACAATAGGATAATGGTTTACTACATGATTGAAGACAAAAAAAGTCATTAGTATCGCCAATATTAAATGATTCTCCATTAACATGACAAACACTAATTCCAAACATTTCAGGTTTAACGCATGCTAATTCTGGAATGTAATTGGCTACTTTTCCACCATTTACACTTTTTAATTCATTAAATATTTTTGTAACTATTTTTTTTATTTTTTCCATATAACTTAGTAAAATATTATTTATATATTTGATTGAATTTCACTTTCTAAATGTTCTTTTTCAGCATTTATTTTAGTATTATAATCATTATAGATTCTTTCAATTAATGGCGTAAATTGTATACGCTGTATAGCCAATTCTAATTCCATTTCTAATTTAATATTTAATAAAGTTTTATCTATGGCTCCAATATCTTGCGTAAAATCTATTTTTTTTTCTTTCATTTGTCTAAATCTATTAATAAATTTATTTAATATTTCAATATTAGTTGAAGGTATTTGACAGAATACAGAATTAGCCGAAATATCTAGTAAGGGTAAATTGTTTATATCACTACTATCTAATGGATCATGTAATAAACTTTTGAAAATAAAATAGGCAAGTTGAGTTTCTAAATAATTATTAAAAAGACCATTTACTTTGAATACTGGAATTTTTAATTCTTTAACTGCTAATAAATTAGGGTTGTAATCATAACTTCTAATTTTTTTCTTTTATGTAGGTTTGGACGCCACCTGTTTAAGAAATCGTTACCATTACTTCTTATTTGATTTAAAAAGTTATTATTTAATTGACTAATTACTCCCTTAGAAACATCACTTGAATACCATGTATTAGGGAAGCACATATAACAACATAGGTAGATTAATCCGCCACACATCTTATGTTAATTTAAATTGATTTAAATAATTATAATTAAATCAATTTTATTTTAATATTGTTTTAATATTTTTCGGTTCCTTCTCTTAGACTAGGATTAATACATATTTGTTCAGTAGGGAATATATCACCAGACATACATGTATCATTTTCATTTACCTCAATACATGACCTAAAACCTCTATCTTCACCTATGTAACAAAAACCTGATTTTCCTTTTGTTTTTTGTGTCTTACTAGTTGCATCATCTGGTTCAGGAGCATTATTCATGCGTTTATTATCTTCGTTAATATCTTTTTGGAGTTTATCGTGATCATCAATAGTTTCTTCTTCTAATTCATGATCGTTAGATGATTGAGTTAAAACACTACTTGTTGTATCTATAGCACTATTTACGGTTCCAGCAACAATATCAGTTGCTGCTTTTGTACCTTCAGCGGAATTACTAATAATATCTTGTGAGATATCAGAAGTAGTTGAAATACCTACAAAAATTAAAGGTCTTAGTATACCAATAGTATCTTCAGTAAAATAACCTAAATAAGCAAAAATATTAATTCCTAAAACAGCTAATATAAGAAAAATTAAGATATAAATAGTATAGGAAGAGCTAAATAAATTAGTTATTGATTCTTTAATATTATAATTAGAAGAAGATTCAGATGATAAACTTGGTGATGAACTAGATCCATAATTACTTGTTCCAATAGAAACGGAATCAGGACTTTCAGTAATAACAGGTGTTAACTTTGAATCAAATAATGTTGTTTTTCGTGTTGACATTATAATAAATTATTATATAAAAATAAATTAATATTTACAATAAATTTATTATAATAAAGATATTTAATTTTTTGCTACGGGAAAACTTGGCGTAGAAGCAATTCCGCAAACACCTACATCATTTGTTGAATCAGATTTACCAATTTTAATATAACCATTATCTCCCCATGAGGTACTCCATGAATTCTTTACAAGCCAATAATCTTGACCATCCTCTGTACCGTATCCAACGATTAATACACCATGATCCAGATTGGTCCCGCAAGCAGAACCAGTTAAGACACCAGATGTATATAGTTGAAACGCTTTTGTATCTGCTTCAATAGCAATAGAAACCGGTTGTTGTGACACAGCGGCTGCAAGGTCTTGTTGATTATTTGCTGTAACATCTTGACATGATGAATAAAATGCCTTTTTATCACAATCAGTATCACAAGTTTCTTTTTTAGCTGTATAAGGATCTTCAGATTCAGTACACATACCATTATCAATAGCATATTGAAAAGCATTATCCATTAATCCACCATTACAACCATGATTACCATAAGTTCCAAAACCAGATGAACAATCAACTAATTGTTGTTCAGAAAGACTTACTAAATCTCCTGTTTCAATTGACCATGAACCTTCCATAGCTCCAGTTGCTGAAAAACTCCAACAACTACCACATTGTCCTTGATCTTTTACAGGAGTAACGGCATTATTATCCCTCCAATCAATAGATTCAGGTAATGATTTATAATTATATTCACTATTAAATTTATTACATTTACTAGGTCCTAAATTCAATTGTAAACCTAGGCCCAATTCATCATGTCTTAGATCAGCTAAATGATTAATACCTAATGTATAAGTAGTATCATTGCGGTTATTGTGTTCTTTAATATATTCTAAATTTTCAACAAAAATTTCGAATCTTTTTGTTCGCTCTTCATTACTAGAATATTCTTTGTTATATTTTTGAATAAAATCTTTAAAAAATACATCACTGTTGGAGAATGCTCCAATAATATAACTCATAAACATACTGCTAAATAAAATGATTTTAACCATTTATAATCAAATATAAGATAATTTATTTAAATCATGTTATAATAATAATTATAAGTTTTTAATCTTCTTTAATATTTTGTTTATCGTCTTCAGTATCATTATCTTCTATATCACTATTTTCTATATCACTATCTTCAGTATCACTATCTTCAATATCACTGTCATCTTCTATTAAACCAGGCATTTTCATCATAATAATAGCTTTTTCTAATGCTTTATAAAAATCAATAAACGACATATAGATTATAATTTAAATTATATTTAAATAAAAAATTGATTTAATTAATTTATAATTTAAAAATGTAAATAAATATGAACGCTTATATTGAAAATACGAAAAACACGATTACAATGTTGATTGATAATGGATATAAAGGATATTATTTTTGCAAAGAAAAGTTTACACAATTTAATAATGAAAATGAATTTATGAAGAATTATTATCCCTATGTTACTTATTTTGGAATGGAGTTATTACATTATTCTTTGTTGATATTAATTATATTATGTATGTTAATTGGTAAATTATCATCAATTCTGTTTTATCAATGGACGAATTTTATGGATTTAACTGGAAGAAAAAGAATTATCTTAGATAGAGAAACAGATGAACATTATATAGAAAGATTTTATCTTTTATTAACTGATAGAAATGAAACATTTCCCTTTAATATTTTCATTCATCATATTTTAAAATCAGATAACGATGAATTACACGATCATCCTTGGGGATATTTTACATTAATATTGTCAGGAGGTTATTATGAACATTTAAAACTCACAGAAGCAGGTTCAGACGAAGAAAAAATTGTAAAACTATGGCGTGGCCCAGGATTTTATCAAAGCGTATCTAGTTCATGGATTCATCGTATAGAATTGGATAAAAGTAAGGGTGAAACATGGACATTATTTATTCCGTTTAAAAAAGAAAAGGATTGGGGGTTTTATACAAAAGATGGATTTGTAGATAATGAGACATATTTAAAAAATAAAAAAGATAAAAAGGAAGATTAAATTAAGATTGATTACGGTACATTATTTTTTTTCTTTTTCATATTTTAACATTTTTTTGTATTCTTTATTAAAATACATATTTTTTAATGTAATATTTTGATTAGGAAATTCTGGTTTGTTTTTACTAGCCCAACCGAAATCTATTAAATATAATATATTATTCAGAACACAAAAATTACCTCCGTTATTACGATTCAGACGACACATCATATCATTATGATAAATATTTTTATTGATATTTAATTTAACTATAATAGCATTTAACTGATTTTTCCAGTCATCAGGTATATTTTCACTAGATAATGGTGATCCACAGTAACTCATGTATATACATGTTTCTTCTTCATCATAAGAAAGAAGTTTCGGAAAATGATTACAATTATTCAACATTAATAAAGCGTCAATTTCATTTTGAAATTGTTGTTTATTATTTTGTATATGTCTATATCTTTTATGATCTATAAATTCCTTTTTAATAATTATGTTATCTATTAATTCAATCGAACATTGATTAAAAATTTTTTTTTTACATTCATCAGAAACTTTATAAAATGAAATTTTTGATTGATATCCATTTTTATTATCATTCATATCTAATAAATCTGATTTATCTATAATATTATCTTTAAAAATATCTATAAATTTAGTATTAATCATCATATTATAAATAAATATTAATAATTAAACAAAATATTTATTTATACTTTTAAAACATACAATATTCTAGTTTTACTATCAACCTTATCTTTTGATATTATTTTACATTTTTTATTAATTGCTTTTTCAAAATTTTCTGTTGAATATACCTCGTCAGTACTAAGTGAATTTTTTGATAGATGCTTTAAACATGAAATAGCTCTATCAGATTTACAAATCCATTCTATTATTAAATATTTTCCTGTATACTGTAGTAAATAATTTATTATTTTATCAAAATTTCTAAAATCAGCAGTTAATGAAAATATCCAATGTATTAATGCACCACAAAATACAACATCAAATTTTTTGTTAGCATCTATTTTTTCTCCAAATGAAAATACCTTCTCATTTATATTATTAATGTTGCATAAATTTTTAATTTGCGTTAAAGTTTCAATATATTCTATATCATGATCTAAACTTGTAATTTCATTAAAATTATTATTATGTGCAATTAAACTACATAATCCAGCACTACAACCTATATCACATATTGTTTTACAATCTTCTTCTTTATTTAATTTACTAAATAGATTTGAAATAAAAGAAAATTTATGAGGTTTTGAAATAAATTTTATGTTTTTATTAGTTTTTGATATATGAAAATTTTGATAACCAGAAACTATAACTAAATCATCATTTAATTTTATGTTTGGTGTTTCTGATTGACTGCCAACTTTTCTTTTAGGATCTTTGTAAGACATTATAATTAAATAAAATAAAATAAAAAATCAAATAATAATTATTATACAAAATTATTAATAAATTTATCTATATTACTACTTGTTATTAATTCTAAATTTTTATTTATTTTATCATTTTCCCAATCCCACCATTTAATTTCTAAAAGTTTTAATATTTGATAATCATTAAATCTTTTTTTAATAATTTTAGCCGGATTACCTCCAATAATTGAGTATGATGGGCAACTTTTTATAACATGTGAATTATTAGCAATTATAGATCCAGAACCAATACATACACCATGCATTATAGTAACATTGTCACCAATCCATACATCATTTTCAATAACAACATTTCCATTATCTTTGACTAATAATTTTGAAAAATCACTTGAAAAAATTTTTTTATGTATGTTACCAAAAGGATATGTTGATACAAATTCTTTCCTATGCCCTCCTCTACCAGTATATATTTTACAATTACGAGCAATAGAGCAAAATTTACCTATTTCATATTCTCCTCATTGTAAAGGATAATGTTTAATATTATTTTGTCCACATGTATATTTTTCTATTTTCATATAATATATTACATTATTAATTTTAATTCAAAAAAATTAAGATCTTGGTATAAATGTAATATTGTTCATAGTATCTATTTTTTCGATTGTTTTTTTTAAATTAGTCTTTGGATCATCTTTTGTGTTAAATAAATAATCAGTTTTTGGAGCCTTTTCATTTTTTTTAATATTTTTATAGATTTTATCGATTTGACCCTTGACATTTTCTATTAATTTTTCATCAGATTTATTATATATTTGAATTTTATCGTTAATTTTTTCTGTTAATAATTCTACTACAAAATATAATAAATATCTCCTTTTTTTATTAATAGGTAATGTATATTTTATACAAAATATATTTAATAAACTTGTTATTATTTTTTTTAACATTATATTATCTTCACATAAATTTAAAAATACATCCCATATAATCCATATTACATTTAATTGAAATTTTGGATCTACAGCAGCAAATGTTCTTCTACTTGAGTTTAATGTCTCTTTTTTCTTTCTACATATAGTATCAAATTCAACTATCCATTCTATCCAATAACAACATTCTAGTAGATTTGAATCTTTTTTTGTTAAATTATATATAAGCTCATTTAAAGGAATATAAATTTCTTTTGGATCATTTTTATCAAAAACTTTTAATGCAAAAGATGTATTTGGAGCTTTGAATTTATTGGTTAAATTAAGCAAATTGAATTCATCTTTTGCTATTTTTACACATTCAAACGCTGGTTTTTTATTAGATAAACATAGTATTGTAATTAATTCACAAAATATACTTCTTATTTTATCATTATTTCTCATCGACAATTCATTACCAATATATCCATTTTTAACAATATCTTTAAAATTTTGAAATCTCATATCTACATAAGTTGGAATTTTAGGATTTGCTAAATGAATATTTTTACCAATATTATAAATAATTATTTCCCACAGATCACCAAAATGTCCAGAACAAATTAACTCAGCACTCCAATGACAAGCATTTTCGATTTTATTGTTATTGATTGAATTTAGTAGTTCTTTACGAACTTCTGATTTTTTAAAATTAGAAAAACTTATTCCATTAAATTCTTTGGGTAATCTTATATCATTAATTTCATTCATTATATTTTAATTATAATAAAAATATAATATTAATACATATAACTATGAAATTTTCAGATTATTTATACAGTATTTCTAAAAAATTAAAAAATCTGTCTATATGGGTCAAACTAATAATATTATTTATAATTATATTATGTATCATACAAGTAAGTAAAGATTTGAAAAAAAAATATATTGTAGAAACATTTTCAGGGCAAGAAGAAGGATTTGTTGTAAAGAAAGATAGTGATATTTATGATGATTTTTATGCTGGGATTTATGATGATTTGGTTTTATCACAACAAAAAAATAATTTTGAAATAGATAGAATAATTGAAACAACTAAAATGAATAGTAATTCTACTGTATTAGATGTAGGTTCTGGAACTGGACATCATGTGAATACTCTAACAACAAAAGGTATACAATGTGAAGGATTGGATAATTCTCAAGCAATGATAAATAAGGCACAAGAAAAATTTGGAAGTTCTACATTTAAACATGGAGATGTAAATTCTTCTATGACTTATTCTCAAGATTCATTTACACATATAACATGTTTTTATTTCACAATTTATTATTTACAAAATAAAATGCCATTTTTTCAAAATTGTTTTAAATGGCTTCAACCAGGAGGATATTTAGTTGTTCATTTAGTAAATAAAAATAAATTTAGTCCTTTATTACCGGTTAGTGACCCTATAGGTGTTTTGAATGTTCAAAAATATTCAAAAAAGAGAGTAAATAGAAGTGTTGTTAAGTTTAAGGATTTTGCTTATAAAGCAGAATTTGACAAAGATGGTGGTAATAATTATAAATTTAAAGAATTAATGAAATTCGATGGTGACGGAAAAATAAGAGTTAATGAACATATATTACACATGGATTCACAGTCACGCATATTATCTATTGCTAAGGATGCTGGTTTTATTATGTTAAAAAAAATAGATCTATTAAGTTGTAATTATGATGATCAATATTTATATGTTTTACAAAAACCTAATTAATTATATATTTTATTCGTTTTATAATATATATAATGGAATTTCTAGAATTAAAAAATGATGGTAAGAATGATTATTATGAATTAAAAGCAAATACAGAATTATACAGAGGTGATGATAGAAATATAGATATTGAAAAATATTATCCCAGATTCTTTACTCATGATGAAAAATATGCAAGGGTATACGGTAAAATAATTTATAAATTTACTGTTCAAAAAAAATTAAAACTACTAGCAATAGATAAAAATATTAATGATTTTTATGATAATGCTCCTACAAATATTCAAAATATTTTAAAAGATAATTACGGATATGAGTCAAAGAAACGCTTGTCTGAATTAAAAAATGATAATGATCTTTTAGATGATATTTGCGGTAACGGAGATTATGATTATGATGGTTATGCTACGGATAAAATGAAAACACTTTTATCTCATTTTGATCCTGAAATTACTATTTGTAAACCAGAAGAAAATCTATCTAAAGCACAAAGGGTTAATAAAATGTCAGAAGAAGATATTAAAAATGCTAATGCTGAAGCAAGATTAATAGAACAAAACAAATCAGATAGAGAAAACCGAAAAAAACCACGATCTAATAATCAAACTTCAAGGTCTCCTGTTAAATTTGGTAATAATAATCTTTTTGGTGATGATGACGATGATGAAGATGATAGTAATAATGATTCTGTTTTTACTCGTTTAGCTTTTGGTGGAAAAAGAAAATCTGTTAAAAAGAAAAAGAAATCACCAAAGTTCTGGAGAGATATGAAACCATCCAAAAAAGGACGCAAAACATATAAAAAAAAATACGGTTCAAGATGTTTTTTATTACCTAGTCAATTGAAATATCCGGTGTGTGATAAAAAGACAGGAAAAATGAATTGTAAAGGATTATTAGCAGCACATTATAGAGCGTCTTTAAGTATTAGACGAAAATTAAAACCAAAAACATATAGCTATAGAAAAATAACTAAAAAGGCTAAAAAAATAGCTAAAAAACATAAATGTAATTGGACAAAAAGAAAATCGAAAAATAAGTATTAAAGCCTTTATTATTTTATTTATAAATAATATGTATTATTTACAAATAATATTGTATAGTATAATTTCAATAATTATTATTACATATATGTATATAAAAATAAAATATAGATTTTGGTCAGCTCAACCAGTATTTCATATTTATGATTTTCACTATTGGCTTTTCTCTCCAGATTATATTAATAAAAGTTTACCAGAGAAAAATAAATTTACTAATTTCAAAAATATTATTAAGACTGATATTTTAAAATTAAATAGTAGAGAGAAAACTGAAATAATTGAGTTACTACAAGCTAACTATTTAAAAGATGAAAGTATTCATTTTAGACCAGAACAAAGTAATATATTTCCATATTTTGAAAATATAGGAAAAGAATCTTGTTTATGTACAGCTTATTATGAACGTGGGGGATTTAATGCAACTAATTTAATTGGTTGTATGATTGGTAAACCCTTACATGTATATACAAATAAAACTTATTTTAAAACTTATTATGTAGAATATCTATGTGTTCATAAACTACATCGCAAAAAAGGTATTGCTCCAGAATTAATACAAACTCATGATTATTTACAAAGGCGCGAAAATCCTGATGTAATATGTTCATTGTTTAAAAAGGAACATAATTTAACAGGTATAGTTCCACTTTGTTTATATTCTACATATGGATTCGATCTTCAATCATGGAATAAAGAGGTATATATTCATCCTGGAATAACAATAATAGAAATAAATAAAACAAACATACATTTGTTAAAAGATTTTTTAAATAATTGTAAAGATAAATTCAAGTGCTTTATAACTACAGGAATACAAAATATTTTAACATTAATAGATACGAATAATTTTATGGTGTATTGTGCTGTTCAAAAAAGAGAAATAATATGTTGTTATTTTTTTAGAGACAATTGTACCTATTATAATGGAGAGAAACGAGTTGTGAATAACTTTTGTAATATTAATAATTGCATAGTTCGTGATGTTTTTGTATATTGTTATGGAAAAATAATACAAAAACTTAAAAAAAGGTTCCATATGCTTTTAATTGAGAATACTGGTGCTAGTGATACAATAGTTCAAAAGATATTACCGGCACATAAACCTCAATTTATTAGTCCTACCGCGTATTATTTCTATAACTATTTAATGAAACCTGTAAAATCTCATGAATTCTATTGTATTTGTTAAAATATATGTTTAAAAATATCTAGATTTTCATATAGTCTTCTAGTTAAATATGGAATCATTTCATTATATGGGCCATATGGTATATAAACATGAACATTATGATTATCAGTAAATTTGTTATAGTAACCTTCCCTCATTCCTTGTAAATGTGCAAAATCGAATAATTGGCGTTCTTTGTTTAACATCATTCCTAATTCAGCAGAACATTTGTTATGAGTTGCTAAAACAGCATGAGGTGTTCTTTGATTATTACTATTAAATATCTCTATTATTCCTTTATTGTATGAATCATTTGTATCTTGTTTATTTGTAAATAAATGTCCATCTTTATGTTCA
>Ga0209092_10002333_pt1 | contig 17497 bp, 12 predicted proteins | sample FraStrMetagenome_FD_187446 | JGI IMG/M metagenome (GOLD analysis project Ga0209092, IMG submission 187446) | Marine eukaryotic phytoplankton communities from Arctic Ocean - Fram Strait ARC3M Metagenome (SPAdes) (version 2) | ecosystem: Environmental > Aquatic > Marine > Oceanic | place: Fram...
TCGTGGAAAATCCTATTGAATGTGTCGACAAATTTAAACTATTCAGACGCAATGCTTTGTTGCCCATCTACATAAGTATTTCGTTTGATATCAAGAAAAATACGATCACTATATATTGCGACGCCGGGAGATTATGTCGACCCGTGTTTTACAAAGACAAAGAATCAAATCAGTTCTCTTTCGAGAATCCACGGTTTGTGAAAGCCCTGGAGGACGAGGAATTTACGTGGACCAACCTCGTTAGTGGGTTCAACAAAAAACTCGATGAAGACTTCCACACCAATAATATGAAAATGTATGAACTGGAACAACTTTATGGTATCAAAAACGAAGAAAATCCGGCTAAACTCAAAGACTTTATCGAAGACAAAGCCGTCATCGATTATATCGACACAAGTGAAAGTGAGGACACTCTTATTGCCCTGAACAAACAAGTCATCAAACAGAATAAACTGTATACCCACGCAGAAATCCACGAATCACTCATCTTCGGAATGATGTGCAACCTTATCAACTTCCCTGAAAATAATCCGGCAACCAGAAATTCATTCTCGTGTGGACAATCGAAACAAGCCGTTTCCGTATATCATACAAATTATCAGGTTCGGATGGATAAATCCGCGGTTGTACTCAATAATGGGCAAATCCCTTTGGTGAAAACGCGGTATATGGAATATTTCAACGACGAAGAAAATGTCTACGGGGAAAACTGTATTGTAGCCATTATGTCATACACCGGATACAACGTAGAAGACGCGGTTCTAATTAACGAAGGGGCTTTGAAACGCGGTCTTTTTCATACAACTTATTATACTACGTATGAAACACACGAAGAACGCACCAAAACCGATGACCAAATTAGTGAAGTCGTGTTCTCCAACATCGAAAATACTCCGAATGTTATCGGCATCAAATCGGATTGCTACTACGACAAATTAGACCAAAACGGACTCATCAAAGAAGGCACTCCCGTAAATGACAAAACGGTTCTCATCGGGATGACCAGCGCTTCCACCGGAATGACCCACCGACAAGACGCCTCGAAAACCCCGAAAAAGGGTCAGCTGGGAGTCGTCGATAAAAGTTTCATTACAGAAGGCGAAGAGGGGAAACGTATAGCGAAAGTTCGTGTTAGAGAAATTCGCATACCTACTATGGGCGACAAGATGGCATCCAGAGCCGGTCAAAAAGGGACTGTCGGTCTTGTTATTCCTGAAACCGATATGCCCTTCACGCGCAACGGAACAAGACCGGATATCATTATTAATCCACACGCTTTACCAACCAGAATGACCATCGGACACTTAGTCGAGGCCATTACCGGAAAAGTTGCCGCAACATATGGTGGATTCGCCGATTGTACGGCTTTCAGTAATGACGCATCCAAAATTAAAACATATGGACAACTCCTTACAAAAGAAGGGTTTCACAGTAGTGGTAACGAAATATTATACAACGGGATGACCGGAGAACAAATCAAGAGTGAGATATTTATTGGACCCACTTTCTATATGAGACTCAAACATATGGTGAAGGATAAAGTCAACTTCAGAGCGCGAGGGCCACGGTCGGCTCTTACACGACAAACTGTTGGAGGACGCGCCAACGACGGTGGACTTCGTATTGGGGAAATGGAGCGCGATTCCATTATTTCGCACGGCGCCACCAATTTCCTTACTGAGTCAATGATGGAACGCGGTGATGAATATTATATGGCTATTTGTAATAAAACCGGGATGATCAGTGTGTATAACCCATCGAAGAGCTTGTTCCTCAGTCCTATGGCCGATGGACCCTTACAATTTGTAGGTTCTCTTGCAGGTGATAACCTTAAAGTTGTTCAAGTATCCAAATATGGACGGGATTTTAGTATTGTCTGTATCCCATATACGTTTAAACTTCTCATACAAGAATTACAGGTTCTCAATATGACTATGCGAATCATCACCGATGATAGTATCAAACAACTTGAACAATTGTCTTTCTCTAAAAATATCTGCGAATTATCCAACATCCACAAAGAATCTACTAAAGATACTATATCCAAAATTATATTCGACATTCGAGAATCTCTCAAACATATTCCCGGCGAAGAATACACCCAAAATGGCCAAGTTACTGAATCTTTTGAAATTCCACAAAATGAACAATCTGATGGTCCTCTCCCACATAACGACTACCCTATCCAAGCTCCGGATTCGCCTCCATATACCCCTTCTTCACCCACTTATGCACCCACTTATACCCCATCGGATACCCCTCTGTACGCACCACCTTCTCCGATGTATGCTGTGGATGATGATGACCATGATATGTATGGTGGCAAAAAGAGAACGAAAGACAATGAAGATGGTCAATACTCGGTCGGTGAAGAAGTCGTACTCCGAAATATTACTATCGACCCTGCTACTAAAACACCAATCATATATACCATTAAAAAAATAGGTCCCGAATTCATCACCATCGAGACCAATAATACGAATATTCAAAAGGATAATATACTCGTGGTAGAACCAAATGAAATAACATATCCTTTCCAAATAGATCCTTCTCTATATCAAACACAACAACCACAATACCCGCAACAACAGCAAATGTTTGACCACCCGATGATTTCATCCCAACCATTTCAGCAACCAGTCGCCACACCCAATATTACAGTTGTTGTAGGAGATAAAAATGAAGTTCGTGGGTCCACTGATCAAGACACACCAACTAATGCAGCTAACAATATTCGCGTTGATAATATTGGAGAACCTGAACAGAAAGAGAAAAAGGATAACAAAGAGGGGGCTAAAGAATCCGAAGGCGGTAATTCCATTTTGGATTTTACAAAGAGTTTTTTCGTGAAAAAAACTTAACACTCATATTTACTAAGTTTTCCAAATTGTATATTCAGGTTCTCGAATCTTCTAAAAATATTTCCTGTATAGAAATTAATATTTTTTGCGTTTTTAGTTTTGAAGGGTATTTTTTTAGAAGTTTTCATTTTTACATATTTGAGAACCTATCTTTTGTATTTTTATAAATATTCCTAAATATTCATAAAACAATCTCAAATGAAGGATTCTGAACGTTTTCAATTCTGGTTCTCGAATCTTCCAAAATATTTCCTGTATAGAAATTAATTTTTTTCGCGTTTTTAGTTTTGAAGGGTATTTTTTTAGAAGTTTTCATTTTTACATATTTGAGAACCTATCTTTTGTATTTTTATAAATATTCCTAAATATTCATAAAACAATCTCAAATGAAGGATTCTGAACGTTTTCAATTCTGGTTCTCGAATCTTCCAAAATATTTCCTGTATAGAAATTAATTTTTTTCGCGTTTTTAGTTTTGAAGGGTATTTTTTTAGAAGTTTTCATTTTTACATATTTGAGAACCTATCTTTTGTATTTTTATAAATATTCCTAAATATTCATAAATAGATCCAAAATGGATATTTCTGATATTCCTAAATCAACGGTTCTCGAATCCTTCAAAATATTTCCTGTATAGAAATTAATATTTTTCGCGTTTTTAGTTTTGAAGGGTATTTTTTTAGAAGTTTTCATTTTTACATATTTGAGAACCTATCTTTTGTATTTTTATAAATATTCCTAAATATTCATAAATAGATCCAAAATGGATATTTCTGATATTCCTAAATCAACGGTTCTCGAATCCTTCAAAATATTTCCTGTATAGAAATTAATATTTTTCGCGTTTTTAGTTTTGAGGGGTATTTTTTTAGAAGTTTCTATTTTTACATATTTGAGAACCTATCCTTTGTATTTTTATAAATATTCACGAAACAATATATAAAAATAGAAGCATGTAGTTGTAGGTATGAAAATGAATACTTTTCATATATTTTTATGTTTGATGCCTTTTTTGCGTTCATTCTTCATACAATTTCATAGACCACGGTTCAACAAATGGAAAATACAAATGGTAAAGAAGAATTACCCATTTTCGCAAATATATTATGAGAAGTATGTAAGGCAGTTAAATTCGAAAAACATATCGATACAAGAAGGAGAAACAATGAATGTAGACGATTTTATTTCAAGAGTTTCATCAAATAAAACGGAATCAGTTAATAAGCCAACATACAGAATAGTATTGAATAATGGTATCTTTACGCCTTTGTTTGATAATCAAAATGAGGATGATGAGGATGAGCGTTTTCCCCAAGGACGCCGTGACAATACACGTATAAAATCTGACAATTTCGAATTGGTTCGTCAAACAGATGTGAATTTTACTTCTGTAGGAGGCTATGATACGATAAAGTTGGAGTTAGAGCAATGTATTGATATATTGAGCAATTATAGTAAATATGCACAGTATAATGTGCGAGCTCCCAAGGGATTAATTTTTGAAGGACCACCAGGAAACGGTAAAACGTTATTGGCGAAAGCATTATCTGGAGAAGCGAATACATCATTTATCTCGGTATCCGGTTCAGAATTCCAAGATAAATATGTTGGAGTAGGTTCGAGCAAAGTTCGGGAATTATTCGAGCTAGCTTGTGATAATGTTCCGTGTATCATATTTATTGATGAGATTGATGCAATAGGTCGTTCCAGAAGTAGCGACGGAGAGTCTTCCTCATCGGAGCGAGATAATACACTAAATTCATTACTGGTAGCTTTGGATGGATTTAAGAGGACAAATGGTGTATTTATTGTAGGGGCTACAAATAGAGCAGACCTGTTGGATATGGCGCTGTTACGTCCGGGTCGAATCGACAAACGAATCCACATAGGTAATCCTGATAAAACCACTCGTGAAGAAATAATTCGTATTCATATTGAAGGTAAGCCTTGTGACGAAAGTGTATCACACAGCAAATTGGTAGAAATGACAGCTGGATATTCAGGCGCACAAATAGAGAATATTTTAAATGAGGCGATGTTGAACGCACTAAAATACAATCGTCATCAATTTACCCTGGAAGATATCGAAGTAATAATAAATAAGATGATGGTGGGGTGGCAACCAACGGAGCATCAATTTACGAGTGATATTATCGACCATATAGCAATACACGAGATGGGTCACGTTATTGTAGGATTATTATCGAGTAATCACGCAAATATGACAAAGGTAACTATTAATTTATCCTCTCCTTCCTCTCCTGCATATACGGTGTTTAAGTCATCCTCATCGGCGATTTTCACGCGCGAGGCATTAATTGAACATTTGATGATATTATTGGCTGGCCGTGTAGCTGAAGAGGTTATATATGGTGTGAGTGTAACAACTGGCGCCATATCTGACTTCGACGAGGCCTTTAAGTTGGCGCATAAAATGATAACGTATTATGGAATGGGTGAACAGGCGATTTATCCACACAGTTCAGAAAAGTATAAGGAAAAAATCGATAATGAGATAATGCGGCTATTACAAGATGCTTATGATTATGCTGAGTATATCGTTGAACAGTCGAAGGATTTTATATTGGAGAGTTCTGAGATGTTGAAAGAGAAGAAGGTATTAACTGCTGAGGAATTAATTCTTTTGATACAGGATAAATATCCTAATTTGTTTGATTTTCGAACTTGAAAAATAATGAACTTAAAAGTAAAGTCACGTATTTAACAACTAACTATCAACAATGTTGTCAGATAAAGAGGCTGAATTTACACAATTGATTAAATCTTTTGTGGAAAACAAAATGAAAAATAAAGAAAAATGGGAAAATGAATTTGGAGGATTCTTCATAACAAATCAATATAAAACTTGTTATGATACGATAGATGATGTAAAAGTAGTCTTCAAAAAAAATGATTCCAATGTAGTCTTCAAAATTTTACCCAAAGAATTTTCGCTATCATCTTGGCCATCTTCTTATTGGGGCTCTATAGACGGGTTTATTGAAAATGGAGAAGTTACATTTAGTTGATATCTTGTTCGACCCTAATGATTATCTGTTTACTTCTTCGCGACTTCGTAAAAGTGCTGTCCCATTATTATTAGTGGCATATACACCACCTGGACCATAAATTGCCCATATTATATCAACCATACCGTTTGTTTCCCTAACAGCTTCTGTTCCAATATAAATATTTATCCCTCCAAAGTCGTGTTTATTCATATCAATATATGTATTGTATGCGACTCCTCCTGTCTCGCTCTCACCTGATCTAATTTTGCGTTTTTTTAGTTTTTCTGTTATTTCCTCTCTTTCAGCTGTAGTCGGATTACCAGTCAAAATAGAGCCATAAGTCAATTTAACGTTGTCTTCGTCTTCGTCTTCGTCTTCTTCATCTTCTTCTTGTTCTTGTTCTATTCGTCTTTCAAACGCATCATTCCTTTGAAGTTGTTCAAATAGACCCCCCTCGCCGCTCCAAGATTTTTGATGTTCTATATCAGTCGAATAAATTCCACAGAAATTATACAGATATTCTTCATCAATATTTTTGAAACTAAATTCGCCTATTTTACGGGTTGGGTTAGTTTGTGGATGTTCCTCTTGAACAAGAGCAACTATATCTCCATAATACCCAATAATATCTCTTTTTGCTATATCTATCATGCGTTTGTTCTGTCGTCTCCACCATCCTTCTTCTGCCTCAACATTTGACATCAGATATTTCTCCATATCTCTATGTATGGAATAAGCTTTGAAATTCTTCTCTTCCTCTCTCTCTCTCTCTCTCTGTTCGTTCGGAGTTCTCACAACATGACGATTTTCATATGCTGTTTGTATTCCCAATTCTCTATGGATTTGCTCATATGTTCTACCGTTTGCCAAAGCGTCGAATTCACTCTTCATTTCTGGAAGTAGGATATGTTGCACACAGTATTCTACCATGGTTTCTGTAATATGTTTCACTGCAATACTAATCGGACCACTGAGATCTCGTCGAGAAGGTTCGAATGTGTACCACGATCTTTCGGGTCTACTTATGTATGCTAAGTATTCTTGATTTTCTTTAAGTTTATCTTCTAACTTTTTCCCAATAATACGTTCAGATTGCTGTTTCGTCAAATTATTATCAACACTCATCTCTTGTTTCAATTCATCCCTTGAAATTATAATTATTTCTTCTATTCTATTATGATCTTGGTCTTGTTGTTGATGTGCAACTCGTCTTGTTCTTTCTTCTTCTGCTCTCTCTTCCATTTCTCTCTCTTCCCATGCCAGCCTAGTCGCCATCTGTTCTTCCGTTTCTGGTATCGGTTGCCTAGCCGCCATCTCTCTCTCTCTCTCTCTCTCTCTCTCGCCTGTAATTAGTCTATAATATTCTCTATTCCACTCAGTTGGTGCAGCAGCGTACAACCTTCGAGTTTCTTCAAGACTATCTACGTTCATCTGATTTTGGTCTCTAAGACGTGCATCAGATATCTCTTCGATATCACCAGGGCAAACGATTGTAGCCGTTTTACATATAGGGCAAGTCGTTACGCTTTTTGTAGGGTCGTCTGGATCGACTTGTGTCCTACTAGTCCAAGATTTGCACCATCCAAGAATACAATCTTTGTGAAAATTGTGATTGTTAGCACACGAAGTCATATCTTCTGGTACTCTTATCATTTCTTGACATATACTACATTTGCTATCCTTTACTTTATTTACAGCTACCCTCATTTTTTCATTCAATTCATCCTTCTGTTCCTGTGGTGTGTTTTTTCTTGAAAAATACCCCCGGAAAGCCGACTGTACTTTTTGTGCGGGACTTCTATTTTTTTTATTATTAGATTTAGTTCCGCCGCGAATACTCCGTTTCGACCTTTTTCTAACGGTTTTCTGTGTTTTTTTAGAACCCTTATTTTTTTTCTTACTCTGCCCTTTTTGAGCCAAGTTCTTTATTTTTCTAGCAGCGCTACTCATTTTATCTCCGCCACGAATACGCTGTTTCAATCTTTTACTAACAGTTTTATTTCTCAACGACTTAGTCATATATATATATACATATATACATATATACATATATATATTGCTATATTGCTAAATTGCTAAATTGCTATATTGATACATTAGTCGCAAAATAATATTATCTTATTTCTCATAAATCATATGGAAGTATGAATATAAATATACAAACATACAAACAATTATTGTATGATTTTTTTCTCATCCAATCATTCAGGACAACTGTTGAAAGGATACAAGTCTTCATTATCTTTCCTCCAAAAACACGTCTCATTACGAGTCATTCCTCCCGAACATAACCTCACACAAAGCCTCTATGCCATATATTCTCATAACTCCCAGTATAAGAAACCGCGTGTGAATTTTCTCGGGGATCACTCCAGCACCATCGCAACCGGGGCTTGGTCACTCAAACACAATCCCCGATGTAAATTCATCTGGATTGATGCACATCCCGATATCAATACATATGCCGCGTCTCCCACCAAAAATTTTCACGGCATGCCTCTTGCGTACCTAACCGGATTAAATACTCCGTATTACCCTATGCCATTCCCATTCATTTTTAATAATCTCCCATTTCAAAATATTCTTTATATCGGCATAAGGTCCATCGATAAGTTTGAACAAAATATCATAGACAAAGAACAAATACAAGTCATCGACACCTTTGAATGTAATAACAATATCCAAAGTGTTCTACACAAAATTCATAATTTTATAGAAAACGACCCTGTACATATTTCTTTCGATGTTGACGCATTAGACCCTTCTATAATGCCATCCACAGGAACCCCAGTCGAAAATGGTCTGAAGAAAGACGTCACCATTAAAATCCTACAATTCATTTTATCCCATTCTTACGTCTACAACTTCGATATGTCTGAACTCAACCTTGAAATCGGCGATGAATTACAAAAAGAAATTTCGAAACAAACCATCGTTGACATTTTACGCGGCACTCGTATTATTGTGTAAACCCGATGGTATTTTTCAAGGACCCGAAATATAAAAAATTGATTAAAAATAAATAGAAACAACTTATCAATATATCTCTATATACTATACTATACTATGTCGTCCTTGTCAAGCAGTTATATTTTGGAAGTCTACAATTCGAGAAACACAATATTGGAATTGCTCACACACGAAAATTATGATGTGTCTGAGTATACCCATTTTAGTATCAACGAGATAAATACGATGTTTTCCAACAATCAGTTGGATATGTTGGTCGAGCGCGAGAGTGACGGTTCTAAAGTCTATGTCAAGCATATGCTCAACAATAACAATAAACAGATCCGCAAGGAAAATTTAGATGAATTGGTAGAGGACCTATTCGTCATCGAAAATGTTCTTACAAACAAAGAAAAAGATACCATCATAGTGATAGCCGAAGATGAGCCCAATGATACAATTACAACGAAGATGAAGTATTTGTATGATCACGACGGGGTCTATTTAATTATCCACAACATTAAACGACTACAATTCAACGTGTTGAACCATAAATTAGTGCCCGAGATTTCGGTATTGAGCGGCGCCGAACTCGAGGATTTGAAAATCCAAAAGAATTTTGATAGCCTAAGCTGTTTACCAGAGATTTCACGGTTCGACCCACAAGCATTAGCAGTAGGTTTGCGCCCTAAGCAAGTGTGTAAGCTTACACGAACGAGCGTAACCGCAGTAGATGCTACATATTATCGTGTGTGTGTGTAAAAATAAAATGAAACACTATAGTATAGATTTCAATTGAATAAAAATGGCAGATATAACTGTTGGATATAACGAAAACGATTTTTTATATTCGAAATTCCGCGATGATAACACAAATATAATAACAGATAGTAATGGAAAGGTTTCGAAAGAAAAATGTAGCAGGATTTTAGAACCAACCAACAAACAAAATTTCCTTGACGATATTTCCCAGAATCTTCAAATCTATTTACAGAACATTAATTTAGATGAAGGAAATAATCAATATGAAGATGTATTGTACAATTTCGACAAAAACGGTAATATGATATTAAAGGATAAAACGAACGGCTATAATTTCGAAACAGAGAAGGGCGGAATTGTTTCCATATCACAGAATAAATTTGGAAAGATTGGAAACAAAGTCAGCCTGAATTTCAACTTCCCAACGGTGAAAAAAGTTTCCGTGAGCCCATTCGGAGACGGTATTCCTGGAGAAAGTGGAACACAAGGCACACAAGGCACACAAGGCGCCACCGAGGACCAATCAACCAGTTTTTTCACAACCAATGAGAAGCAACCCAGGTGTTTTGTTACCAATAAGTGCACGAAACTACACTACCATTATCAAGCGTATTATTACGATGATACTGGCGAAAATGGTTGCACGTGCACACCTATTGGGAACCAAGTGTATGACAACAATCCCCATTCACATTGTGAAATAGTCGATACAAGTGATTTAGACGAATCGCAGATGGCGAGTGTGAAGAAAAACGTATTGTCTGGTGTGGATAATTTGAACTCTGTTGAAATAAATTTGGAATCAGACCCGGCCAATAATTCCGCCGAGTCTTTGGGCGAGTTGAATGTAGGAGTAGACACAAGTAGTATTGTGGAGGAAATATACAAATACTACCGTTCTGTGTGTGAGAACAAGAATAAGGCAACCGATATACGCAAGAAGACCAATATGGAATTGGCGAGTGGACAGATGTATGATGACGCGAACACCGCATACAAAGGCGCCTATTTGAAGGTATTAAATACATCGGCGGGAATATTGGTAGGACTCGCCTCTGTCTATTTATTGTCAACTACGAATGCTAAAAATATAGCAAAGTCTATTAGTGTTTGAAAACATCCTTGAAAATTTCTATATATAGATATATAATTGTATATCTATATGGCAACAAAACACCCTTTGAACAAACATAATATATACATTCACGATTCCAAACTATCACCGGATTGCTCAAATATAAATCCATCTTACGCCGACAAAACTGAAACCGCTGACAATGAACAGTTCACCACAAAAGGACCGTATAACGTGTTTGATGCCGAGAATTATATACTAAGTGAAGTAAACCACTTCATAAAAATGGCCCAAATCGCAGGACAGTGCACACTCTACAAAAAGATTCCGCGAGAACCTAAAGTCCCGACCATTTCAAAAACCGAATGCGACAGTATTTTCAGCAATTTAGGCTCCAAATATGACTATGGATTCCCGTCTTATTCGGAAGCCGTGTCCGAAATGAACCCGAACATTCTCCCAGATAAAAAACAGCTTTGTCAAAGATTACAGGATTTGAATAACTTGTTGGTATCTTTTCAAACGAATATTCTTAATGGCTTAATTTCGAAAACCGACGAACCCGAGTTCCAAAACCAATACGATGAAATTATGAAGATCCAACAGGAAAACGAAAAACTCCGCGCGTCGTTGGATAAAGACATCGATGAACTCTATAACAATGATAACTTTTCTAATGTCAAGAGACAATTGGACTACACTATATATACGACATCGCTTTGGTGTGTACTGGCAACCACAATACTCTTCTTCATATTTATGAAGATGTAAATCCAACAAAAAATATATAGATATGTAATATAGACACTATGACAACACCACCGAGTTCAATAACTGAAACCCCGACTTATGAACCACCTACTTTCAAAAATATGGCAGCAAATATGGATGACCTGAAAGCCGAATATGCGACTGTTGGAAACGAAATAATGCAAACCCGAGATAAAATCGTACAAGAAAGACAATCGTGGGAAAACAAAAACGCGTATTTATTGAAACACAACCAAAAATATGATGACCACTGGGTTCTTCAGAAAGACAAGAAAATCAATACATACATCCATAAAAATGAAGATACTTTAGATGTTATAGAAGATGATATAAATGAAATGTTGATACAGGAAAATACGATGTACATTTCGGGGACGATTGCGTGTGCTACTCTCTTAGTCGCGGCGCTTTTTGTTTCTTCGTCAAAATGAAAATACAACAACTATCCGCATAAAATATATATAGTTGTTATATAGTTGATAAAAAATATGTCTATGAATAATTTACATGGGATAGAAAATGTTCAAGCAAGACAGTTGGCAGATATTACCAATATTTTATACAATGAAGAAAATCCGCCGTCCTTGTCGGATATGCAGACAAACCTCCTGGAAATCAATAATTCGATGGGAGTCTTGAATGATGGGATGAAGAATGTTTTGTCTGATCAATCCAACGTTCAAAACCTCGTTCAAGGGGAAAAACGCCGTTTGGAAAACAAACAAGAGCACATTGATGAAGCCCGCGAGAGTCAAACGCGCACATTAAACCTGAATGATAGTTACAGGAAAAAATACGCGGCTTATTTGAAAATCGTCATGGTATTGACAATAAGTTTAGTGGCTGTATGGCTCTTGCGAATATTACCAGACTATCTGTCATTTATTCCAAGTGTGGTATTTGAAGTCGCAATCACTGTTGTAGTCTTTTTTGGATTGGTAATCATGTATTTTCAATATAAAGAAATTCAGACACATAATCCTTTGAACTACGATGAACTGAACTATTCGGGACCCGAATTCAAGTTGATAGGCCTTCCAGAAACAACTCCTACACCAACTCCCGGGTCTGGATTCGGTCCATTTGGATGTGTTGGACCCCAATGTTGTGGACCGAATACGCAATGGGACGAAGAGAATGCGGTTTGTAGAGATGTGTTAGAACCAGACGCATCTTCCTCTAACACGAATGGTGCCTCAGAAAGTGACGAAATGTCCCCAGAAAGTGACGGAATGTCCCCAGAAGATGTCTCTACCGAACCCGAACCCGAATATTCCACTATTCCCTTGCCAGATGACCCCTCAGAAGGGTTCAAAACACGCTCAAATTATATGTATGAGTACGACGATTACGCAAGATATAGATAAGCTTGCGCATAAATATATGTAGACATTATATAAAATATATACATATAGGGATGGCCAATACTGAAAGTGTCAACATTGTTAATGAATCATACAAAGAATTCATGGAGAAAATCCGTGATGTTACTGTAAATGGATATCAAAAACTAACGAAACAAGTGACCGACCAAAATGACACCATTGACAAACAAATCCAAAGATTGTCGGAAGAATCTTCGCCTGCTTTTCAACGGTCCACCTACGAATTCGAAGCAGTTCAAAATTTACTCGGAGTGAACACATACATGATATATGTGTTTTTTACTGTTTTAGTCGGTCTAATATTGGCGCTCTACTATAACCAAGATTATGGGCGCTATATGAAGGTTGGACTATTTTTAGCAGTCGCGCTGTTCCCCATTTATATCTATTTCATTGAACTGATTCTGTATAAGTCTTGGGCATACTTGTACGCTTTGGCCACTTCTAAAGTTTATTCAGACGTATATATGAACGGATACTAATCATATACACATATATCAATACAGATTTAGAGTTTTATGATCCATATATCCGCATAATGTACGCATAATGTACGTATAATGTACGCATAATATATAACCAGGTATATCTCTCATATGTCGGATACTCGCATCAAACAACAAAAGTCGAAACGGAATACTCGCAACAAACCCAAGTCGCAACAGAAAACACGCAAGAAATGGAGCAACAAATACAAAACCAGCATAGATTGTAAGAACCCAAAAGGGTTTTCTCAAAAACAATATTGTAAATACGGACGGCGGAAATAAAAGTCGCAAAAAAATATTGATAAGATACCAATATTTTTATATGTATGAATCTATCTATCTATGAGTCTTGTTCTACCTGATTCCCCGTTCCATTTATTCCTTATACCATCTATAGATCATTCTCAGGGATTTCTCCTTCGTCTATATCTGAACCATCATCATCATCAGCACACGCCATATCTATCTTGATGGCCGCGTTCGTCCAGCCCTTCGCCGTAGCTTTTCCGAACTTCTTATCCAGATATGTGTGCAAGTCTTTGGGACTCGGACATTTTCCACCGTAAGTATTGTTGTGCCAGTTGGTGAATTCGTGGTTGGTAGTGGTCTTTGTAAGAACTCTGCCCTCAGCATCCACTGTCTTCTCATCGACGAATTCTTGCATTACATCTTGTCTCTTCTTGTAAGCATTACTCGAAGCCAATACCATGGGACAATCATTCACAATACCGTCTGTTTCCAAAACCTTTTCCACCATCATTGCCATAAACACAACTTTCCAAGTTTCGAATTTATTCACCAGATTTTCATCGAGCATATACTGATACGGTTTCTCCGGGTCGTCATCAACGGGATTCTTTGTGAAGAGAGACAAGAAATCCACCACGCGAATACGACGCCAAGTACCGTGGTCCATCGACTTTATTTCCAACAGATAATTCGCACACACCACCAACTTGAACTGTGGAATGAACTGAATGGCGGCCGGCATATACGGTGCTCGCGCTTGAATCGGGTCTAATCCACTCGTCAGTTGTTTCATAATACCTTCATTCAATCGGTCGTGCTTAGAAGGTTCATTCATAACAGCATACCGCAGGCCTTTTAAAGCGACGATTTCCGGTGCCAATCCACCAATCTTCGTGCGACCTTGTGTCATTAGTGTAAGAGGCACATCGCCTTTGTATTCCCCCAAGGTTTTCTCCATCAAAGATACCAACACCGATTTTCCGTTTTGTCCAAAACCAATATAATTATTGAATGTTTGATTCTGCGATGTGCCCATCAAAGTGGATGACAAATGCTCCCACATATATGTTCGCAGTTCTTCTATTGGAAACAGTTTCGCCATAAAATCTTCGATTTCCTCCAATATTTGCGCATCGCGCTGTTTATCGACGGGAACATATTCAATTTTGGTGGATTTTGTGATATAATCTTCCGGTTTACCATCCCGAAAAACCTTTTCCTTGAAATCCCACACACCATTCCTGAAACAAAGTAAATACGGATTCGTGTCGGTCATTTCGATGAACTGTCGATCATAAAACAACTCCTTGGCCTCTACCATAATGTTCTTTTTATCGCTTGTCCGTCCCAATTTAGCCACTATTTCCAGAGCCCGCTGTGCCTTCTTTTGTAGATTGATTGTCCGCTCATCGCCTTCGGGATAATTCGCCTGGGCTTCCATCAACTTGGCAGCCTTGATATTATACAAATTACGAATTCTCTCTGAAATACATCGCCGTAAAGACGTTCCCGAGTCGTTTTCGACCCAACGGTGGTTTTTGTATTGATACCATATCCCCGACTTCACACTTGCACACACAAACTCGTCTTTACAACTCTGATATAACACCATCGCCAAATCGAAATCACCACACCCGCAAGGTCGCTTGTCATTGGAAGACGTATCACCCAATTTCGATTCTAATGTGAGTTCGATGGTGTAATCTATCGAAGATTCGTGAACCAGTTTGAACTTTTCCGGTGCGTCTTGTTTTGCCCAGTGGATGATAGACCGTTTGGTTAATCCGTGTGGATTCGACATATCCAGTCGCAACCATTTATCGAACAAGTCTCTGACCTCATCATATCTAAATGTTGAAGACTGCGCGCTAAACGCTACCCAGACTATAAACAGCGAATTGTCTATGTTTCTTAACGCGCAACCTACGCGAAACCATTTATCGTAAGAACCTTCTCCATAATAAGACGCGGGTAAACACATAGTATACTCGTAGGATTCCCGAATGTCATAGTCATTCGAAGAAAGGTTTTCCAGGAAAATCTCCACGGCTTGGTCCAAATCGGATTTGTTCTTTATGCTTAATATGGTCTCCAAGTCGAATTTTCGGGGAATCTGAAGACTGCTCAAAGAAGACGAAGACGGCGAAATCTTCCCACCACCATTTGCGGACTTTCCCGTGAAGGCCGCGTTGATTTTTTCGCTATATTCTCTACGAATGAATGGTTCGTAATGGTCGCTACATCGGGCAGACAGTTTATATATGTTGGATTTTATGTCGAAGTCTTTCACGGGGATTTTGTTCTGCATAAACGAATCATCGGAGGTATCGAAGGTGATATCATACACATCCACTATTTGATAGGCTGCGTGGTCCGGTTTACACGACCCGTGCAATTGCCAATTTGTATGACCTTTGCTGATACCTTCGTCGAAAACATCTTCCCAAGTATTAATGATGGGTAAATCTTCCCAGAGTTCTTCGGTCTTTCCTACAATTTGCTTGCGAATATACATCTGAGTAGCCCGGTCAGCGTTGATTCCGAAGATAATATGAAGACCATCCTTGGTTATGTTTTTATCGGCGATGAAATTCACGGCCTTTTTTTGATACACATACACCGGGAAATGAGTGTCTTCGTCTAAATGGTATATATCTTTGATAATATCCAAATAACTATCCACTAAATCTATCACGTGGTCTTCGCTTAAAAGACGTTCTTGGACAGAACCGTCGAAACGGAGATCAACATCAACCAGTATTGGACCCTTTTCCAACTGTTTTTCTGTAAAATGCTCTTTCCCATCTTGTGCTAAAACTTCGGTGTAATATATATCTAAAAACTGATTGTATTCGTTTTGAGGTATGTGATATGAACCCCCCAAAATACCGTGTTTTTGATTTCCTATTTTTGTATTTGTGATTTCTCGGGGGTCGTCTTTCTTTCGACAATGATTGATTTGAAATTGCGTGAATTCTTTAGATGATTTTTTGGCTACGAGTTTTCGTTTGGTTGGCTCTTTTCCTTTGATTGTAGCCATACTTATTAATTAATATAGTATGATATATTTATACATTTTATAGATTTCAATTTATTCAATCAATTTTTTGTAATTCTGTTTATGTTGAAAAAATACCATTAGGAGAGATTTAGAGGTAACTTTTATGTATATATGTATATAGTTTGTATATAGTTTGTATATAGTTGACGATGGCAACAGAAGCAAATGATATGGTTGTTCATACAAATGCCAACACGGTTTGTCTGAAAAACGGGTCGAGCAGCTCTACATTATTTAAGTTATCCAACACCGTCACTTCGGTAGGTCAGGGGTCATATTCGACGGGACTGAATGCGATTTCTATCGGGAGTAATGGTGAAACCGTCGACTCAATACCAGTCGAACAAAATATAGGAGAAATCGATGGCAAACTGACCATTCACGCTATTCGTCGATCCGGAACTGGAGGGGTCGCGCCAGCTTCTAATTACGTTATGATGTATAATCCTGACACAGTTCCCAAAGAAGCAACATATAGCACCGATATCACGGATCAATTAAGCCAATTGAATGCCGACCTGGTTGCTGAAAAGGCCAAGGTGGTTACTTTAGAATCCCAAGTCGCGGATTTGTTATCCAGAGTTGCCGTTTTAGAAGGGACGCCGTGAATTTGAAAACAAAACGATAATTTTAGACAGAATAAATAATCTTATATAATATAGTTTGTAATATATAAAATGTCGGATGCAAACGATGTAGTCATCAATACGAATGCCAACGCGGTTACTTTGAAAAAAGGCACTGGCGATAATACACTCTTGAAATTATCCAACACATCGACTTCTTTAGGTAATGGAGCGTTTTCTGTGGGATTGAATACTATTTCCATTGGGTGCAATGCCGACACAATCGACGCAGTACCTTTTGAGCAAGATATGGAAATCA
>Ga0209092_10002334_pt1 | contig 17494 bp, 12 predicted proteins | sample FraStrMetagenome_FD_187446 | JGI IMG/M metagenome (GOLD analysis project Ga0209092, IMG submission 187446) | Marine eukaryotic phytoplankton communities from Arctic Ocean - Fram Strait ARC3M Metagenome (SPAdes) (version 2) | ecosystem: Environmental > Aquatic > Marine > Oceanic | place: Fram...
CCATTCTGCACTTATTTTTGTTAATTGGTTTTCATTTGTAACATTACTCATAAATTTATTATAAACCGATAATGCTTGCTTATATTCAAGATTCTTTTCTAAAAGGTGTGCTTAGTTGTAACAAGTAGAGGAGGGAACGACCCTGAGATCCAATAATTACGGTAGTTTTGAGGTAGGCTAAATTAGCCGTCCCGGGGGTATGCCTCGGGCATGCCGACGTGCCCCAAAGGGATGTTTTAGGCATGCCTCGTGCCCATCAGCTTAGGACCGTGCCTCCAACAAGCTCTCCAACACTACCGTAGGTGAACAGCAGATGTTGGCTGTATCTTGACTATTCGATTGAAAGAAATTTACCGCGGTCGTCTGTCGTCTTATCTGGGAGTGGATTCAGAAGGGGTCATCGTGATGTGAGATATAATGACATATTTCATATGACATTTGACGTAAAGATTTTTTCTCTAGAATTGAAAAGAAATGATTTCCATTGAATCAAAATTTACTCCTTCGTATCATTTTTTGATTTATACAAATTCTTTCAACAATTATCTACTTAACGAAATATTTAAGTCAAGATGACATTGCATTGCTAAATGAAATATCTTCAGCGCCTATAATCTACGTACCCCACACGCAAAATGGTCATTGTATGTGCCATTGCACTTCCTTTGTGTGCATGTGTGTTCGTTCGTGCCTTTGAATTTACAAACACGAACGCACGCACAGAATGACAAAACGCGAAGATCATTTTTGGTTGGCACCAATCTGCAATGTTCCGGCAGATGGCTTTCAAATCTTTTAATTATTATTGCGTAACCAAAGCTTCGCTCTACACGCGTTTGAACAGCTGTAGACATCGGATGGACGGCCCTTATCCTCTACGGGACAGCTCCCCTTACGCGACTGCTCAAGTCTTCGTGATGGCTAACCAGAAAGCAATAATAATATTATATTGGACAATATCCATCCAGTAGAGCACTACGCAACGTAGTACAGGCATAATTAACTCCCACAAATCAAGAAAATGAGCACAAAGCCCTTTGTGATTGTAACGTGAGAATAGAATGAGTCCATCACAAGTAAATTTACTGTCATTGAATATGAAAGGGGAAACAGAATTCTTCGACGAAAAAAACGAAGCAAACACCAGCGATACGCTTTCGAGCAGCGCCGATAGCATCGCTGCAGTTGAAACTATACCGTGCAGCGGTTATTCCACAGTTGCTACACCAAACAGCAATAGCAGTTATCATCCAAAACAGCACGTCAACACGACTCTTGCTCTTCATTCCACCGCCTGCGCTTTAGAAGTCGTAGATTCATTGCGGACTGCGAATCTTAACGGTTTAAGACTAACTTATGACGAAGACGAAGGTACAGCCTACGGTGATTGTTTTCATCCCATTTCGAACAGTATAAATGGCCGAAGTCACATCTTACGTCGTCTTAGCGAGGCGCTCATGCGGCGATCGCTTACTATGATTGATATGTCACAACGTGGTTTGATATCCAGGGACGCGCGATTGCTGAAGCTGGCTTTACTTCAAAACGCTCAACTAACTGTGTTAAAGGTTGGATACAATCAATTGCGTGATGAAGGCATTGTATCTCTTTGCCACGCCTTACGAAACCATTCGTCGTTGGAAACGTTAGATGTTGGATTTAACAGTTTCGGTGATGATGGTTGTGAAGCTTTAGCTGGTGCTTTGAGAACAAATCAATCCGTCAAAACGTTATATCTGGCGGGGAATTCAATACAAAAACGAGGCGCAATTGCATTGGCGCGAGACGTAATTCGGGAACGAAGGGGGATACTTAAGCGGTTGCATTTGACTGCTAATCGAATTGGTGATGTGGGCGTACAGGCCATTGCAGAAGCTGTAGAGCGACAAGCTCTGCAACAACATAATCGTAGCCCCATATTGGGTGAGGTTGTTGAACACGAGGAGGACGAAGAAGGGGGATTGGAAGAATTATTTTTGGGAAAGACTCATTTTGGAAAAGCAGGATGTGCGTCGATATCTCGTATGATGTCTTGCCCAAAAATTGAGTCCCTTCGAGTGCTTTCCCTCTCCGATAACTCTATTGGCGATGGAGAGGCCGCTATGTTCGCGGAGGCTATTGTGAATAACAAAGAAGCTTTTTCCATAGAATCATTGCAATTATCGTTCAATCGACTTACTTGCGTGGGCGTGGAGTCTTTAATGAACAGTATTTGGGGCTCGAAAACGCTTAAGGCCATTCGCTTGGATAACAACCAAATTCGCGATAGAGGGGCACAATTAGTTGCTGTTGTGTTAACTTCGACAAATTTGGAGGTACTAGATATTGGCTTTAATCAAATTACTTCTGTTGGTATGAAAGCTCTAATGAAGTTGGTGGCAGAAAATAAATCTTTGAAGTCATTAAGTATATCAGGCAATCGTCTCGACACTGTTGGATCCAAAGCAGTTGCATTTGCTTTGGCATACAATCAATCACTGCGATCAATGTTTATTGATAAATGCTCTATGGGTTATACAGCCCAACGTCAGATTGCCGCCGGAATCGTCTCTAATAGTGGTACTTCGTTGAAGATTGTAACTGGTTTTCGACTTGGTAGTGAGTATTTATCTACAACATAGCTCTTATTTGATGACTTAGCTCATATTAATGGTCTCCACATTATTTTGATCATTTTTAAGCGATTGCAATGTCTCTGGGACTTCCCCCACCTTTAGAGAGTTGGACAAATGAACAGGTTTTAAAGTTTATTCATTTGATGTGGGAACGCGTTCGCAACGAAGAAGCGGAAGAATTTAATATCACGCAGGAAGTTGATCCAACTTTTAGTTGTAAACGTTTAGCTGCGAGACCGTCATTGACAAATGACGGATCCACGAAAACAAGAATAACGGGTAAGGTGGGTCCAGTGGATCCACCAACAGTTGTAGCTGTAGCCAAAAAAGCGTTTGCTTCGCTTGGAAATGCCCAGGATGAAGTTCGAAATTTACCATCTTATCGAGAAATGTGTTTTGAATCACCATTAGTAGATGATGATGCGATTATGATGGAAGTTTCCGAAGACGGTATAACTCGGCCAATTGATTACGGCGAGGAATGTAAATCGCAAAGTAATGGTCTTGACGGTATAACAATCAGCTACAATGATGTTGCTCCATCCCTAGACACTGGAATGGCTAGTAATCACCATAACGACTTCTTTAATTGTATCAGTACCAGCATGGACAATAGCCAACATCCGGAGGAGAAGAGTGACGCTCATCAAGAAAGAAATAGTAAATTAGAAATCGACGCTGAGCGTAAGCGCAGAAATGTCGATTGGCTTTGCCGACATCTGAAAGCGCTAAACGAACTTTCAAACAAGCCGTTTAATTCATCCGAAATGTGGGAGCTACATCAACATTTCTTTTCTCCAGTCTCTCGAAATGATCTCTCAAGCGTCACATCGCGTTCCCCCCAAAATGATCGTGAAATAGACAACAACGAATGCTCTTCGATTGGACTTATGTCAACGGAGGACACCCCGAAAGCGGCCGAAGTCTGTTCACTACCCATTCTACGCCGACGGGAATCATTTCAGGTTCTCGGCGATGCAGTGGCTCAATCCTATTTTGATCCTGCGCCCACTAGCAAACAGAATAGGAGTCGTCCTATTTCAACGATGATTGAAGAAAATACAAGCTGCCAGTCTCTCCAACATCGCAAGAAAAGGGCGAAAAGACGAAAACAAAAAATTGCATATTTCCCCCGCATCAAGGTAAACATCGACTTTGATTCAATTCTCGTATCCTTTTTACATTTCTTACGCATGACGTAATGCATTCTTTTCATTTCAGGAAAAACTTGAATATTTGTTGAATTTGGATCATGCCAAAGCATTGGTTTTTATGAGGCAGATGCTTTATGTGGAGCAAATTTTATTTTCCGACTCAATCGAGTTTTCTGACGAAGGTAAGTACTTTTTTTGATTATATTTTAAAGGATCACCACTAACCAGTTTGGTTTTCTCAGGGGCGACCTCCAGGTCAACGGGTGCTTCAACAATCGATGCAGAACTTATCATGATTGATTTAATTTAATATTCTTTGTCACTATAAAGCGACAGCATTCTTCTTGATTCATAACAAATTGCACATAGTGGAAAGGAGAATTGTCGCTGAATGTAAATATTAATTAAATTCACTGCCTTAGATAAAAATAAATATCTAACTATTTCCATGTTAAAATCAAAGTATACAGTGGACAAAAATACTCTTGCATGACCTTTGAAGTCACGGTACATCAGTTGTGAAGGAGAAATGGTCCACAAAACTAACACCTTGCTCAAGACGCAACTTATTACGATGGACACGCATACTGTCTACTCACATACGTATTCCGAATGATAATTCGCGGTAAATTATGTTCTAACTTGGTAACCTGGAATCCGAACTACTCGTAGTTGTCTCTATTCATTATGCAGTGTCCATACTTTGATTTTCCAAAAGTAGTGCATGAAGGAATAATTCAAAAAGAGGACACATACTTTTTACATCACAGAAACAACAAAGAGAAGCAATATTATGAACATAGCACTAATATCGATTCTAAGCATTTTTCTTTTTGTTGATGCTCAATCCACTAATCAAAACTACGAAATACTGAACAACGTGTCACTCGGAAGTCATTCAAAATGGGCTGCCGAAATTCGTTCAAGTCTTTCCAAATTAGATCAACAAAAAGAGGACGGAACACATTTTAGAGACATTGAACTTGAATCATGGCGGATATCTGTAGAGGAGGATCCACTTCCTAAACAAGCAAGTGAAGCGGAACATCTTGCTACAGAGGCATTGAAACCAATACTACTCATTCGAAATGATTTTTCAACCCAAACAACCCCAAACAGACCGCTCAATCATGGCAATGAATGGAATAGGACAGGTTATAAGGTGCTGTCAAAGATTGTTCCAAAAGACGCGCTTGATGTCATTGAGCAACTGCCATTAGTATCTTATATTCTTAAACATGATGCGAAGAGATTTATTCATGCCTCTAGATCTTTCGAGAAGATAGAATTGATGCGTACCCGTCGGCACGTTGGCGTAATTGATATGGATTTCTTAGAAGCACTAGCTCCAGAAGCTATACCAGTTCCGTTAAACATTGATAGATCAGTTTTGTTTTATCTAAACTTGAAGGCAATTGATCACCTTTCACATGTATATCGCACATACTCTGATCATATACAATCGATTTTAATCTACACAAAAGAATTAGAAGAATCGATTTCCTTACTTAGCAGCAAACTGACCAATTATTCATCTTATAATTTACCCAATCTATTAATGGAGACGTATATGGTGGAAGTGGAGCTGATGAATATTAAGCTGAAAAGCGCTTACATGGATGTGAAAAGGTCACATCGTCTACGTAGTCTTCATACCGTTACCAAAAGGTCAATTTCAGAGCTTGTACACAAGGAAAACCAAACTGCACGAATGCATTCAATAGAGAATATCCAACAAAACTCGCGAGATTTGTATATACTTGATTTGGAATATATCGTGGACGATAAGATCGAAAGATTAAAATCGGAAGGGCTATTGAAAAGGGAAAGTTCTAGATTGGAAAGGTAATTATATGAAGATGCAGCAATTTTATTATACCTCGCTGTACAACTTCATAAAATATGCTTACTGGTTGCAGGCAAATTTTTGAGATGGAAGTTAAGATGGAGTATGAAATCGAACGAGCAAAGAAGGAGATTCAAATAGAAATGGAGCTGGAGCGAAAATCAGAACCAGCTTCGTTGAATCGCATTCGAATTGTAGGCGAGGAGGCTGTAAAGGAAGCAATACAGATTACCGAAGCATTGTTCAAGAAATTAGCAAGCTCGATTACATATGTTCTACAGTCGTCCGATGGAAAATCGCAATTCATTACACATTTGGCTTACTTTGCTCTTCTATGTTTTTGTCTCGCTCTTTCAAGAGATTTTTCAGAATTCATCTTTGTAATTGTATACCGACAACTCATGTCTCCACGCCTAGTCCGAGAATATGGAAACACGTTTCTACAAGCAGTCAACATTACGTCGCAAACCCGCACTTCAATCGATGACATTGTACTGAATCAAAGGACGCATGATAGAATTCGTAAATTATGCTCTCAGGCTATGAACGCAGGCAAACGCAATTTTTCACCACCAAACATCCTTTTGTACGGAATGCCGGGTACGGGGAAGAGTCTTTTAGCAAAAGCCTTTGGTGATGAACTTTCGCACATGCAATTTGCAAGAATGAGTGCGTCGGATCTCGCTCCATTAGGTCCAAAAGGACCCGCAGAAATGAGGAAAATTTTGATGTGGGCGTCAGGTGGCAAAGGCAGAATTGTCATTATCGAAGATGCCGAGGCAGCATTTGGAACGCGAAGAGGCCAAAAGAACGAATTCAATTCTAATGATGTGTTTGAATCACAAAATAAAACGAAAACAACCACATATAGTCGAGATGCTTTGAATGTATTTTTGAGCATGACAGGAAACAGTTCCAACGATTTCATGCTAATTCTAACATCTTCTTCACCTCACAAACTTGACGAAGCAGTTCTTGATAGAATGGACGAAATTATTCAACTTCCAAAACCGGGGTTACGAGAAAGCGAGATGATCCTAAAAAGAGAATTATTTAGAATCATACGAGTCTCTGATGGATCAAAAGCAAAAATCACTAGAAGAATCGAAAATTCAAAGTTTATCTGCTTATTTGGCAAGGCACCACGAAAGCGAAAAGGATCATATAATTTTTCTTTATCAAATAAAATTGAAGGATTGATCCAAGAAGAAGATTTCAGGGATCTTAGTGGTCGAGAATTGAACAAGTTAGCAAGATCTATTGCAGAGAAACTTATTGCTATTGGTATCCTTAACCAACAAATATGGTTGGAAGTGAAGATGTGCATTAGACAAGAACTAAAGGATAAGTGTCGGTAGTACTGGTATCTAAATATATAAACTTCTCACTCGAAAAATATTTGAGTCCCATCGGGAACGATTGTCAAGGCAAGGAATTATTAATTACTCACTTTCAACATCTCAATATTTCTTGACCTTTCTCATCCACTTACATGTACAAAGAATCGCATTAATCTATTTTTTTCACATATAATGTAATGTAATGTGTCAGCTAGTAGATTAGATAAAGCAACTTACAACATTGTCCTAGTTGTCAAACATTCTGTCGAACATACACCTCAATGTCATGTGTTCACTAAATTTGATACCTATCTTCTTGACGAAATAGCATTTGCAATTGTACGTAACAAATGCAGAATTATATGTCAAGCATTAGTTTCTTAGCATGAGGTTCCGGCAAAAAAAATTACCCTGCTTTGAAAGTTACTGTAACTATTTACTCTAGAGATCCATCTAAAATGCTGTAAGTAGGGCGGCCCTAAGTCCAGCATTATTTTGTCGCCGCGACTCATTTTTCGGTGTTATAGCTTATAGCTAATAAAGGTGTTCTGATTAAAGTCAAAAACATATAAGATTCAGTACAAATAAGGTATGTAGGTAATTTGTTAGATGTGACTCTTTAGTTGACGAAGTTCACAATTTGAAGGATACAAGATACAAGTGAACTACACGGTCCGAACGCTATCGTATCATAAATAGAACCCACGTGTAGCAAAGAAAAAACCACGGATGATAAATGGAAGGCGCTGAACTCGTCACTTCATTTTCTTCGGGAGTATCTGTCATGTTTTCCTGAATTGGTTCACAGAGCAACGCAGCATCAACGCCAACCGAACATTTTGCGTCGACAGAGTCATCATTAACAAGATCATAGCCCGCTGATGTCCATTGACTTGTACCTTGCCCATTATATATCGTCCCATCAAATCCATTTGAAAGCATTAAATCAATTGCAGCACCTGCCCGAGCCCCACTTCGACAATAAACGACTATAGTTCGACAAGCCCCCTCACAACCCTGAATATCAATTGGTATACTAGACTGGGTGCTGAGCGAATTTACAAACGTTGCATTTTGGATATGACCTTGATTCCACTCATCAAGCGTGCGCACGTCGATGATGACATCAAACGTGTTATTTTGAATACCGTTGTAAAATTCGACAGGTGATAGAAACTGTTGACCAGCAACTAAGGATTGGAGATGAACGAAAAAGAAGCAAAGCGAACCAAATAGGATTTGATTGCTGGTGCCAACATCTGAAAAATACCAAGGAATCATAATGCCTTTACAATATTTCTTACTCTATTAAGAGCATAGCAGGCATATTTCATTTTTCATTGCCATAGCCCATGGCCCTTTTTCAGCTCAACAGTCATACGAGTACGAGAGGTAAGTCATACTTCATATTTTTCATTTTTGACACTTTTTGCAAAACAGTGAATTGTTATGCGAATTCCGCATCCAGTGATCCATTTTGACACACCATCACCATCACCATCACCAACACACCGAACGAAGCAAAACTCGACATTAATTTCAAGCCTCGGAAAAAAGGTCAAAGATCCTTCAAAAATCACTATCCTCAAAAACACTTTGGATGAGCTCGGAACTAGAACGGATATTAAATTTGGCAAAGTATAATGAGGTTGTGACAATTCAAGCAGAAGACAACGAAAGTGGCACGGTTCGTAATATTGCGTTAGTTGCTACTATTGATCGAGAAAAAGGAGGAGTTTTATGGCAGCAATTACAGGATGAGGATGGTCAAAATAGCAATTTGGTAAAACGTCATTTGCTAACAAAACAATGGATTTATCCCATGTTAAATGATGTAGATCGTAACGAAAAGTATGAAGAAGCTATCAAACGTGCGTGTGCGAAGCTAGGAAGCGACGGTGATGAGATACATTGTCTTGATATCGGAAGTGGAACAGGCTTACTAGCCATGTTTGTCGATCGATACGCGCCACATAGTGTATCTAAAATTGTATCCGTTGAAATGGAATCTTTGATGGCGCAAATTGCGTCTTTGCATGTGAGGGAAAACGAAGAGAAAGGCTTACCTCGTATAGAAGTAAACGAAGGACACTCGTGTTCGCCTGATTTTGTATTGAAAAAGAAATCGAAACTATGTACCTCAGAGTTGCTAGAAAGTGGCTTGCTTAATGAAGGAATCATTCCAGCTCTACGTGATGCGTGGGCAAGGCATTTGACTGAGGATGCATTATGCGTTCCTTGTGGCGCTCGTGTATATGCTCAGCTTGTTGAAGGCCACGAAAGCATACTTCATTATACACAAATTCATCATAAACGTGACTTTATTCGTCTTACGACTAGCTCTAACATTCAAGAAAGATATGCTACATGTTCATCGAAGAGGTTGCCGCTACATGTCGAACATCTATTGGGTAAAAAGGACGTGAAGATATTGTCTGATCCAGTCCTGGTGCTGGAATTTGATTTCTCGAAAGGGAATAAAATCCCAAGTCCACAAGGAGAAGAGACATATTCATCTATTGATATTCATACTTCTGGATCAGTTCATGGTGTGATATTTTGGTGGGAATTGGACTTGTTTGATGGAATCACATATTCCACTGAAGTTGCATCAAACGGGAAACAAAATTGGCAAGACCATTGGCACCAAAATTTATTTGCTCTCAATTTTTCCAAGCATGTCTCTGAAGGTGAAAAACTTATCCTCTATACTTTTCATGATGATTCATCAATTTCATTTGACATGGTCGATGAAAGCGTGGATACAGGAGTCGTGAAAAAACAGCGCCTTGCTCAGGAAGGATCCAATTCAAATCTTCTTGATAGTTGCTCTCCTGAGAGAATAAAGGAATTGAACGACGTGAATCGACTTGATTTTTTCGATAAAAGTATCCAGTCAGCCATAGAAGTATGCTCTTCGGGCGTATCCGTAATTGACCTTTCGGACTTTTCTTTGTGCGGTATTATTGCATCAAAGTATGGGGCGAAAGTTACATCCATAGGTATGTACTGAATGTATATTTTATCTTCTATTTTCGATAGTTAAATTTGTTCCAAATATATTATTTCTTAAGAAAGTAGCACGGGAGATATACCCGTATTGGCGGCGTATGTTGCACAACTTGGTAATAAGCTGACTGATCAGACAAATTTCCAAATATTACAAGCATATCCCGAACAATTATCTTCAAACGATATTTTTGATGGGTGTGCTAAAATAGTAGTTGCAGAGCCTTTTTATGAAAAACTTGACGAGTATCCAATTATCGAGTGTCTTAACTTTTTCTACCAAATAAAGGGTTTGAAACATCGTGGTCTCATTGCAGACAATGCCATTACAGTTCCATCCATGAGCCGTATCATGGTCACGGCAATTGAGTGTTTTAACCTGAGACAAGCTCATCAACATTTAAATGAGGAGTGCTCAAATTTTTCACATGCTGCAATCGATAAGTTTAGAGGCAATGATGTGGATTTGAACTTACCTGTGTGGCAATACAATTACAGACCGTTAACAGATGCTTTTGAGGTGTCAAAAATTGTTTTTGGTAAAACATCAATAGAACACAAAGGAAAAGTCTCAAAAAAATTTAATGCAACTGGAATATGTCACGGTTTCATCGTGTCGGTCGAACACGTAAATACTCTTGAAGAAACATTATCTTCATTGTGTGATTATAAGAAACAACATGTACAACTTCTCACTTCACCCGTAAAAGTGGGAATCACTGACGTATGCCGCTGTCTAATAGAATTTGATTCAAATTCAGAAGATTTTGTTTTTTCTGGTGACGTAGAGCTAGGCAGTCGTCATTGAATTTGTTGGGTCGTGTTTCAGGAATAAACGCCAACAGAGCGGATATTTTTCTTGTTGGTACAAGATGTTGCAGAAATTAAAGAATTTCCAGGATTACAAATGCGGAAGAATCTACTTTTATGATTCTTAATATATCATGATCTCTCGCAAAAATCAAAGAAACTGGAGTCATTTATGTAAGCTCATAAGTCGTGGACGAGGTCAGAGTTATGATTCCCGTAATTGAATGTGTTCCAAATTGTTGTCGAGATTGAGATATTATGATAGGAACAACAAACTAGAAAATGCATATATTGATCATGTATGTTAAAAGCGAAAAGGCATTTGTGTACGAAAAAAGTTCTAGATACCATTTCGATAACTTTAACCAACACTGTAAACATTGCTGTTGCACTTTCTCATTTTTTTCGCGACAGAGAAAAGCTATATTTTTCATAAATATATAAAAGTATGCGGAAGTTCTAGACCTCCCCAGGTTCACAAATACGGGGACAACATTAATTATGTTTACAAGAGTAGATGTTAACAAAATAAGTATATACAATTGAAAAATAATGTTTTATGTAGTGGTCCATGGTTCATGGTCCACTCTAGGTTATTTCTGATATCAAATTATCCTATGGTAATCAATGAAGTTGAAGTCATCAATGCAAGCTCATATTTTGTGGACGAGGTCAAAGAGAATATATATCGAAGTTGATGGTTTTCAGTAGTTACTGACACTGAGATTTTTTGGCAGAGACGAAAAATATGTTATCACTAGAAACTGTAAATGTATCATATATACTCGTATATATACATATTATATATAAAGCTAATTCACCATGTCCTTTCGATAAATCAAACAACTATATACCTTGCTGCTGCACTTCCTCGTTTTCAAAATCATCAAAGGAGCTTGGCATGTCACTACTAGGTCCTCGGTAAATATCCCTCCAGTTTTGTGCTGCATGTACCTCATCCAGCACCAATGAGAAACATCCGACTAGGGCATCTCTCTCCCTCGGACTATTCGCCTCGAGATCAAGAGAACCTTCCTTGGTCAGCAATGAAAAACACAATGATTCTGGAACGCCTGCATTCTCTACTCGTCTTAAAGCAGTCGTTTGCTTACCAACATCGACGTACATGATATGAGCTAGAGGAACCTGATGCAGCTTTCCAAGCTTAGGCGGATTCGGTTTTTTCCTCGTTTCCGTTCTCCAAGTAATCGCATTTTCTGTAAGTTGCAAACGCACCGTCTTAGGCCTACCACGCGAGCCGTGTGCCACAATCAACACTCCATGCTGCCTCAACTGTTGCATGGCTGCACTAATTACAATCTCATCATTCGGTTCACTGTACATCGTACGTATTTGCTGACCATGACTACTATATGAATTACTAACGTTACTATCCATCATAGTATTGGACTGCCCTTCGATATCACGCGAATTCGTGGCGCTCACACCACCCAAATGACCAACCCTATTACCGTTGTTCCCATTATCATTATTATTATTCCCATCATAATGATTGGGATACCCAGACACGTGCAACGGCTGATGACTGTGACTCATATTGCTACCACCGCCACCAACACTGCCAACACTCATACTGCCCGTACCGTTGCCATTCGTAGCACGTCGACGAGCCGATCGGGTCCGCGCTGACCATGCATATCTTCTCGGGTAGGCCTTAAAGTGATGCACGCGAAATCCTCGTGGAAGCAGGAGGTAAAATACGAATAGAAATAAGCAGCAGATTAAAAATCCAGTGAATTGGATCGGGTCAATTTCGAATGGTCCCTTTTCACCCATAGTGGATGTTTATTGTGGCCTTGTGGTGAGGAACAGGAGCATCAGCAGGGAGGAAGGACAAGGACGTCATTGTGAACGATCGAGAGGAGGATTCACAGTTACATTTACGTTTTTCACGTTGGGTAGCAATCTCGTTGTCCAAAGACGTTATTTGTTAGAGGAATTGCATGTAGATGACATGTCTATGAAGAACTTCATCAAAGGTCGATGCGAATTCTTAGGACCCAGCAGTAGCAGTGTACATGTATTTAATACATGTAGAGTAGTCGTCAAGGTCGTGTGTCGGTATTCGGTATCAGAGTGGCGTACACGGTACACGGTATTCATTCACTCTTTTTTACTTGAGGGAGATGGATGTCAAAACCATGAACTCAGCCACCTTGTCCACCTTCTTCCCAGATATTAACCCAATATACGATCACTCAGAGGAAAAGGATAAGACGTGCTGCCGGATTATTTACACCGATGAGGCAGAAATTTCGTTCGGATACTTTTATGCGATTCTACAGGCGGAAGAATATAGTGATAGATCTCTTCAACTCACTGCATTGTGTCTTAAATTGAACCCGGCGAATTATACGGTATGGCATTTTCGCAGAAGATGTATATTTGCACTATGCGAAAGGTCAAAGGGTGGTGTTGAAGATAGTGTGAAGACAATTCGGAAAGAACTTGATGATGTTTCTAATATGGCAGGTTCCAATCCAAAAAATTATCAGATATGGTATCATCGAAGGGCTCTCCTGGAATACGTAGCAAATAAGTTTCAAGTTTTAGACAGATTTTTTGAAGAAGAACTCGATTATATCGATTCTGTGTTTGAAGTGGATGTCAAAAATTATCATGCGTGGAGTCATAGGAAATGGTTTATATCTACGATAGCTGGGTTGGCATATAATACCAAAGACGAGGAGCGAAAGAAATCATTTGAGAACATCAATCGATTACGATTATGGAATGAAGAGTTGGAATTTTCAGATAATCTCATTAACTGTGATATTAGAAATAATTCGGCGTGGAACTATCGATACTTTTTAGTATCTCGCGGTGAGGCAGACTTCAAATTTTCCGAGGAGGTTTTAAAATTTGAGGCCGCTCATGCTATAGAGAAAATAGCTCGTGATCCCTTCAATGAATCTCCATGGCATTATCTACTCGGGTTTGTAAGTTATGCAAAGGAAAATGGTAAGTCTTTATCATACATTTTCTCTATGAGTTTTGATAATAGCACTTAGCTCACAATTACATCCAATTTTCACTTTCAGATGACTTTGTCACATTTATTGAACAAGAGATACTTAAAATCGAAGCGAATCTCGATGAAATCGGCGTTAAAGAAGGGATGAAATGTGCTCAGTTGCTTGCGGCTTTAGTTGAGATTTTAGTGATAAAAAATGATCGCGATTCACTTCATAGAGCAACAACTTATTGTATGGATCTAGCATTAAATTGCGATCCAACTCGAGTAAAATATTGGCTATTCCGTGAAAAGCAAATAAGTTGCAAGCTGAATGATTTAACGTAGGACATATCAACTTCAATATACATCTGTCGATATACACGTAGGGCAAAATTAGAAATTAGTATAATTCAACAAACCATCCAAAACTGTACATGAAGAAGTCTAGATCTACTAATAAGCCTCAAAGTTGAATGGAAAGGCCTAATAATCACAACCGTGAACGTAAAAGGCCTAACAGTTTTCGATGACCGATAGAACGAGGTTGTAGAGCTGGTTGTATTAAGTATTAACCCATGCATCGCATACCACATACCCCTCTGGGCTGCTACCTCCTACCTCCCATCGAAAGAATATTCGGCGCGCGAAGACGAGGAAGCGAGGCAAGGGATCCTAAGCAATAAATTAGCTACTCGACGTTATGTATAGACACCAAAAACTGCTGCGCGCCCAAGTTCTCACGATAGCGACAGCGACCAACCGTCCATCTTTCCAGCACACCGATATTACAAAATACAAAATAGATAGCCCACCACACATTCAATACAAGACGAGCATTGGATCACGTCTCTACTTCCATCCATTCAACTCTTTTCATCCATATCGTCAGAGAAAGAAATTGGTAAGGAGATTCGTAAAACACGATTCTGCCGCGGGTGCGGACGGTTCGTAATCCCGCGTTGCAGCAGATACAATAACAAAGTCGTGCGGAAGGAAAAAAATAACTTTCACTCAACTCCTTATTGAGAAATTATCACACTATTTATGTAAAACCGTGTTTGTGGTCGCCTATTATCATAAGATGGGTCACAGCATTGAAATTCAAAAAATTGCAAAGTTTCAAACATTCACCTGAACTCGCTCTATATAACGTTATATATGAATGAATTTTTTATGTTTATGAAATTCATCTTATATTTCGCGCATCCTGTATATTGTTTACAGAAATAAATTCCCATTCTTCACACAATCCGCAACAAAAACAATATGGCAAAAATTACCGGTGAAACGCTCCGAGAAAACTCCAAGGGAAAAGACGTACGTCAAAGCAACATAGTAGCCGCAAAGGCTGTAGCGAACGCCGTGCGAACATCCCTAGGACCACGAGGTATGGACAAACTCATGCAGCTGCCAAACAATGAAGTACTTATCAGTAACGATGGAGCTACGATATTGTCACATATGCAAGTTCTGCATCCGGCTGCTAAGATGCTCGTGGAGCTCTCGCAATCGCAAGATATCGAAGCTGGAGATGGTACTACGAGTGTATGTGTCATTGCTGGAGCTCTTCTCGATGCCTGTGGTTCGCTTTTGTCCAAGGGCATACACCCAACGACAGTCGCGTCTTCCTTCAAGGCGGCTGCAGCTCAGGCTATCGATATTTTGACGAATATCGCCAAACCTGTGGATTTAAGGAATCGAGAACAACTCATTGATGCAGTTCATACATGCTTAAGCAGTAAGGTCGTATCTCAAAATAGTGATTTACTTGCCCCAATTGCGGTGGATTCGGTACTTGGTGTCCTTAATGACATAGATAATGATTCGAATGTTGACCTGAACGATATTCGGATGGTTGAACAAATTGGTGGCACGATCGATGACACCGAACTTGTGGATGGTCTTGTATTTCAGAAAGGATCCACCAAGACGGCCGGTGGGCCGAGTCAAATTTCAAATGCTAAGATTGCTCTTATTCAATTTTGTCTCTCGGCACCCAAGACCGATATGGAAAATAGCGTCGTAATAAGTGATTACGCTGCAATGGATCGAATATTGCGTGAAGAACGTAAATACATTTTGGGTCTTTGCAAGAAAATCAAAAAAAGTGGAGCGAACGTTGTCCTGATGCAAAAATCCATCCTAAGGGAAGCATATAATGAACTATCGCTCCATTTTTTGGCCAAAATGGGTATATTGGTCGTAACCGATATAGAACGAACGGAAGTGGAATTTATATGCCGTACCCTAGGTTGCCAACCCGTGGCACATGCCGATTCTTTGAAAGCCGACAAACTTGGCGGTGCAGCCCACGTCGGCGATGTGTCAGTGTCCGGCTCCGGGCATAAGGTTGTCAAATTCAGTGGTGTTCAAAATCCTGGAAAGACTATGACAGTCCTCTTGCGTGGCTCCAATAAACTTGTGCTAGCTGAAGCAAATCGTTCCATTCACGATGCTCAATGCGTCGTTCGTTCATTTGTAAAGAATCGATTTATCGTCGCTGGTGGAGGTGCACCTGAAATTGAAGTTGCACTTCGTCTAAAAGAATTCGCACAAAGTAAAACCGGAATGGATTCATATTGTATGAAGGCCTATGCCGAGGCGTTTGAATCAATTCCGTACACGCTGGCTGAGAATGCCGGTATGAAACCGATCGAAATTGTAACGGAACTTCGTAAGATGCATGCGGATGGTGTTTCTGGAGCGGGGATCAATGTGAAAAAGTCCGCAGTTACGGATATGTATGATATCAATGTGCTTCAACCACTGCTTGTTTCGACGTCTGCGCTTTCGTTGGCTACTGAGACTGTGTGTATGATTCTAAAGATTGATGACATTTTGGCCGTAAAATAATAGAGATTGCTGTTCGACTTCTTGGTTAGTGAGGAAGCTTTATGTAAATAAACTAGATTGTTTTTGCATCTTGCCTCTCATAAAAACAAATTTGAAATGCATTTACCGGTATATTGAACGGATCTAGAACTTGGACTTGGTAGAGAAGTATCATCTCAATTAAAAATATAATCGTTTCATTACCAGTCTTTCATTGAGGTTACGAGAAGAATATTAGGTTGTACTTAAGTATTTCGTAATTTGTTTTTTTGTTCGAAATGAAAGCAAGCGCCCTCTTACAATTTTGTTGTTGTACGGGTACTTCATATTTTTCCTTGCCGTTTTTAGAATCCGTTTCTCATATAAATCCCCGCATAGAATTGCGAAGTTTGGGCCTTATGCTGTAGATAAACTTTTGACAATTCCCTATCTCATTTTGACATTGATATGTTCCTACTTTTATCGGTGACTGTGACCAAAGACTTGACGTTCTTATGGCCAGTGTCTTTCCTAGATTTTACAGGTAGTCATTTACTCAAAACACATACGAGTATGGTTGTTTCGTTGTTTCATGTACATCTAGTTAGAAAGTGCGAAGAACCTTGTTTCTCATTTCTCAAAGGAACATTTTCACAATGTGATAGTTGAAGGAAATTTTTTTCAATATGTGATACCTGTGTTGATCCAGAGCTCCACGTGGATCAGATTCAACCACGTCATCTTGCCGAAATCAGTCTTGCAAATGAATGTATGTAGTTCTCATTAATTTACTTAGCTGTGTTTTCATACATACATTAGTTTTAAGATTTGGATGGTCTGAAGGCGGAAAAAAATCAATGTCTGTAGGAGAATCAGTTGTTGTAATCGATGTAGATTTCGTTTTTGTGGATTGTACGTTTTGTTTTTCTTGG
>Ga0209092_10002335_pt1 | contig 17492 bp, 15 predicted proteins | sample FraStrMetagenome_FD_187446 | JGI IMG/M metagenome (GOLD analysis project Ga0209092, IMG submission 187446) | Marine eukaryotic phytoplankton communities from Arctic Ocean - Fram Strait ARC3M Metagenome (SPAdes) (version 2) | ecosystem: Environmental > Aquatic > Marine > Oceanic | place: Fram...
TCAACACACACACACACACACAATACACAATACACTGCGATTGCATCCACCATGGCATGGAATACACCCCCCAACACCCACAGCCATGACACCACCACCACCACCACCCGATATCAACCCTACACCGCCCAACTTACCCGTACCATCGCACACTACGAACGCATCAACCAAATCGGTGAAGGAACGTACGGACAAGTCTACAAGGCTCGATCACACGATACTCAGGAACTCGTAGCTTTGAAGAAGATACGTGTTCTATCCTCCTCCTCCTCCTCGAAGAAGAAGAAGAATAAGAATAAGCATAAGCATAAGAACGGTAGTAGTGGTGAACCGTCTACCTATGCGGGGTTGCCATTAACGGCTATTCGTGAAATTAAAATATTGAAACAGTTGAAACATCCGAATATGGTGCGCATGTTAGAAGTTGTCACGAGTAAGGGAGTGGAGGAATTGGATGAGGATTCCATAGTGGAAGAGGAGGAGCAGCAAAGTGCTGATAAGGGCAGTGATCCAGATTTAAGTGATAAGGATAATAATAGTGATGATTATCTTAAAGATGACTTAAAACACTTGCGTTATGTAGGCAATTTGTTCCTCGTGCTCGAATACGTGCCGATGGATCTGACGGGATTGATGGATATGGGATATAGGTTTACCCATGTGCAAGCTAAGTGTCTCTTCCGGCAGCTTCTGCAGGTGTTGGAGTACATACACGAAAATAAGTACGTACACCGTGATCTAAAGTGTAGTAATATTCTTGTAGATTGGGACTTTCGTTTGAAGTTGGCTGATTTCGGCCTCGCACGAAGTATCCGGTACGAACCCATTTATAAGAATAACCCAGATGCCGTGGGGTTGCCAATGTCAGAGTATAATGCTTTCATGAGTCAAGCTGGATCAATCTTCATGCCACCTGTTGCGAGTGGTAACAGTACTCAAAATCCTAAATATACGAATAAAGTGATTACGTTATGGTATCGACCGCCAGAACTATTAATGGGAGAACGGCAGTATGGTACTGGTGTTGATATGTGGTCAGCGGGGTGTATCCTAGCAGAGTTGATTCTTGGAAGGCCAATTTTGCCTGGTAAGTCAGAAATGCAACAGCTTGATTTAATTTTTGAACTTATTGGGAGTCCAACGGAACCGAAAAATAATTGGGACGTGAGTTCGTTGCCGTCAGTGAAATCTAAGAAGGTTGACGTGTACGAAGGAAATCCAGGAAACTTGAGGACACGATTTCACGAACGTAAAATTCCAAAGAGTGCGATGGACTTGATTGAAAAGCTTCTCACTTTGGATCCGAGGAAACGTATTTCTGCACGTGGATCGCTTCTCTCTCGTTATTTTATAATGGAACCCAAAGCACCAGAGGATCCAAGTGAGTTGGGTAAAATTCAAATAGACGGAAAGACCGAGAAAGATAATTTTCACGAGTTTCAGACGAAAAAAGCAAGGAAAGAGGCAAAAGTAGTCGCTGAAGCGGCACGAAAAGAAGCTGTGAAACTGGGTCTGAGCAAAAGTGAAATTGATGACCGATACCATGAGTCGTATCGCAAACACATGTCCGTTGCAAAACTAAACAAGGAACCTCCAAAAGTTCGATCTCCAAAACTTGGTAAACGAGAAACATCAAAACCTGAGGACACGAAGGATGTCTCAAATTCAAAAATATCCGAAACGGAGAAAGGTGAGTTTCATTATTTTCTAACAAAAAATATTTTATATATTTATTCCAAGGATATTCATCATGCTTATGTACACAGATACTACTCGCGTTGACGAGCCATCATCCAAAGAATCGTCACGCGACAAACGTAATTACGGACATGATGATGGATACCAAAAACATCGATCTCTTGACGAATCTAACAAATCGCGTCGTCATCATAATCATGGTAACGACGATCGTCATCATCGAGAAAAACGTGATGATGCGCGCTCTAATGATGATCGAGATAGTCGTAAGAAAAAGAAAGATTCCTCAGACTCGTCGAAGAAACGCAAGAAAAGTTCGAAGCGTCGAAGTAGATCACGAGAACGGGATTCAAGACGTAGTCGATCGCGCAGTGTCAGCCCGAAAGGACGAATTCCTCGTAATAAACGTGACCGACACAGTGGTGATTTTGACAGGAATCGCGGCGGCAGTCCTGAGAGAGGATTTCATAAAGATCATAGGAATGATCGTAGACGAAGCAGGAGTCCTCCTCCTCCTATGATGAGAGGACCTAGTCCGCCTCGTAGGGGGCGTGCAGATATTGGTGGGATGCGGAACGATGGAAAGCCTTACGACGATCATTATGGGTACGTACTGATCTTCGTGGAATGTCATTGGAATATTTGTATTCAACGTATTTACCTCGTATTCATTTGTCGGACGATTTGTTTTTGCACAGACCGCCGCGAGGTGATAGACCTCATTACGGTATTGGTGGGCGAGGGGGTCCTGGACCTCAAGATGATCATCATAGAGACTTTAGAGATCGGGATGGAGGGTATCGACTTCGCAGGAACGATGAGAGACTGCCGCCTCCTCTCCCAGGGGATAGAGAGAGGAGACATCGTCATCATCCTAGCGATGGAAGGAGACCGTTCCCAGGCGACGGTCCGCCCCCAAATATGGATATGATGAGACAACCCTACGACGATCGTCGCCGTGTCCCTCCTAATGTAGGAAGAGAACACAGAAAGAATGAGAGGGGAATGCCACATCCCAACGATCGGAACCCAGATGATCGAGGAAGGCAACGTATGCGCGACAATGATCATCGTCCTAACTCTGTGTCTACGGAGGAGGAAAGAAAGCATCGAAGACATCAAGAAAACTATCATCAACAGCATTTAGACAATAGGCGTTATGGTCCTGGTCCTCCTCGTAGTGGAGACCACAGAGAAATGATGATCGGCGAAGATGAAAGGAGATTTCGAAACAATCGTGGCCGTTGGCCGAACCTTCATGATGCTAGATCAATGGAAGATATGCGAGGCCCGCCGCATCCTGAACGCATGAGACCGATGCCTCATTCAGAAAGCAGGCATAATCATCGCCTAAGTGAAGAAATGAGACCTCGGCAAGATTACGACCATTATGGCCCTGCGTCAACGGAAGTTTTCCAACCAGATGAACGCTCACGAGGTTCTCCAAGGAAGAGAGAGCATGAAAAATCTCGTTCCACGAAGAGCGGAAACAGAGATAAAAGAGGTCGCGAGGGCAGGAGGTGATTGAGAAATATCTTTCGAAGGTAATATAATTGCTTTTCAACTTTTCATTTGGAACTTTATTAATGGGAGCGGCCAATAAGCCAGAAATCGTCAACTAATTTCGAGATCAAACATTGAGTTTTGTCAAGAATTCTTTTCAATAAAATGATGTTAGTTTATTTGCCTTTATAGGTCAATTAGTACAACACCAATGTCAAAATAGTCCTATCCCCAAACGCTTATACTTCTTTCATATAAAATGCTTTGCCAAATATCTCTTTACTGAAATGGAAAAATACCAGTAATTACCAACACATTTAAGAGGTGGTTGGTCAGGTGATTGCGTCCGGATGAATCGGTCAACTGAAATCTGAAAATTTTCGGTTGTGTGAACCTTCTCATCGAGACAAAAACATGGATAATAAAGAATGTGCAGAATGTTAAATTGAAGCGTTTAATTACGTAGAATAATAATAGATAACGATCTCCGATTGTTGAAGGCTTACTTCTCCTTCACAGTTAGTTATTGGTTTTGAAGCACAAAGTAAGTCAACAACAAAAGAGCTCGTCATACATTGCTACTTTACACACTCCAACGTAACAGAGTTTACCCAGGTTTTGTAAGAAATAGACCGTCACAAGCCTTTCCTTCTTTGATCTTAAACAAGACTTGGACTTGGCTGGGCGTACCCTCTCTGACAAATAAAGCAGTTTCGCGTCGTTGACTTCTGGATCAATTAGATCCACTCCTGTAACTTGTTCGATTTACTAGGCGTGATCTTCGTTTACTTCTGCATTCACTTCTGCAATATTTTCTTTGTTTTCATCTGATTCACTCCTGCCTTTTGCTCATGTTCGGTTTGTTCGACGTTCCTGTCGTTTACTTCTTGATTTATTTCCTCGACTGCTCTGGGAACTAACATAGAACTTCGTCTGATAACGCTAGGCACTCCTACGATCATGCCATGGTTACCCTGCCACGTAAAATGTCACGTTTTGCACCTTATTTATCTTATGCATGGATAACTTTACTATTCTCTTCCATAACACTTATTGCGATGCCCAAAACAGTACCAACTATACTTTCAAGAATACCAATCGTTAAGCCCAACATCCGTACTGTCAAATCTTCCAAGCAGGACCTTCCGACAGTAATCCAACTTCGCAGCATTTGAAAATACTAAGTATCGTACCGACCCAAACTAATGCTCAAATAGCATCCAAATACTCTTCAATGGCACCAACTTCGAGCTATACAACAATGTCGAGCCTTTCATGCTTAATTTCCACCTTAGATCCATCTAACGATCCTTCAAATGCTCTAAATATGGAACCTGTTGATGATGGATTTAGAAAACCACAATTGTTGGTCTAAGGTAGTCTAAGATGAGATGAATTGCTTTTTTCCTATTAAAGAGGTTTTTTGTTTTTTCCACATTTACGTCTATGTGCTGGGGGTTCGCGTAATTGTTACACGTGGAAGCATTATGCGAACTAAGGGCATCACAGCTTACACTTGTAAGTTGCTGACGTCATAACGCCACTCAAGACAACTTCCAACATCGTATGTACATCCCATTTTTGCTCAAGTCAAGTGTTCTGGGCTTCTGATTGAGGGCACTCCGCACTCCCAATGGGGCCGACCCATCAACACCCATCATTATATCTTTTAACTTCAAAACTGTGCATCCCATCGTCGTACAAACATGAAATATCAAAGTACACGAATAATAATAATAAGCATCCTATGCGGGATTAGCCTCGTACGAAGATCCAGCGCAAGTAGCTATAATCCACAAAATTCCTACGGCAAAGGCAGAAACGGTGGTGGTGATAGCTGGCGTTATTCCGAAAGTAATGAATACAGTAGCAGGAATAATGATAATAATAATGATAATAATAATATTAATTATGGTAGCGGTAGAGATGATCATGTAAGTCGGAGAAGAATGGAAGAGGAGGTGGATCCCATTGATTTTCGATTTCGATCGGCTCCTCCGGTTTACAACTATGACGACGATGAGGATGATGTTAATAATGATAATAATTCAGAGAAAAGTGGGGAATATAGTAGAGGTGGACCTAGTAATTATGATGGAGGAGATGGTGAAGGTTTGTCTGCAAGGGAACAACGTGATTTGCTTACTCGGTATTTGGCTGCTGGAAAGTTGAATAAATTACGTGTTTTGTTGAGTACTGCTTTGATTGGGTATGGATTTGGCTCATTTGTTGGGAAATCAGTGGAGTTTATACCATTCAGTAGGCAGATGTTGAGTTCGTCATTTGCCATATTTGCCGTGATGTTGAATTTTTTGCGAACTGTTTATTCAGAACTACTTCAGTCGTTGGGGTTAATGTTGATAATGACGGCATCAAAACTACGTTCCATTCGGAAGGAGTATCCAACGTGGCCGCATATTAAGCACATGTTGCGACCTAGTACGTGTCCCCGTAAACCCTTCCCTAGAGGAGACGAAGAACGAGATGCAAGCTTATGGCAATATAAGGGAGATGATTTCAATATGATGTATACTTTGCTTGCCATGGGAATGGCAGGTGTTATTGCTGGTGGAAAATTGCCCCTAGTGCCAACCTTTCTCGGTGCACCTGTAGGTTCTGCCGTTTTCGCATACCTGTGTACATTGCAGGAGAGCTCCATTGGCGATCTTTCTCGATCAATGGGCATGAAGGTTGTCGCTATATTTGAGGAAATGATGTTTGTGCAGTCAGAGCTCCGAATCGTTTCGAAATCAATGGTTGTAGCAAACAGGATCTTAGATAAGTTATTGATCTTGGACCGAAAACATCGCATTAAAGATAGAGTTGTTTCGGGAATAAAATGGGGTTATGATAAAGTAACAAGTACAATTAGCGAAGCGCAAAACGGCGCGTCGCAGCAGGATCGCGATCGTGATGATAGGAGGGGAAATGATAGTTCAAGAAGAAGCAGGAGTGACCAACGTGATCGTAATGGATTCTATGATGCAGGAGACGAGCCATCAGGATCTTACCCAGGTCAAAGGAGTAATAGAGAATATGAACGAAATAGCGACGATTCGGTAGGTTCATATTCTAGCCAAAATTCTGCTTATGCGAGAGAGTCTGAAAGTAGAAGAAATGTACCGCCTCCCAACGGACACCGTAATGATGACGATCGTAACCGATAACATAAGCCACGATTTTGGTATTGACGTTTTAAAATTTAATATTGTAGTAATGCAGAAACCGCTTACCCGCTCATTGTAAATTGAGAGTCAATTACATGAATGGAACTATCAAGTGATCCCAATTGTGATGACTTATGATACTCTCGAAACAAAGAATACCAAAACAAGCATAGTAGTTACGGCAGCTAATCCTTTCGTGACAACCGATTAAACTCAAAATGCAATGGAAAATGGGGAGCAAGTGTAAAGTTGGCAGGTGAATCAATATCTTTCACGCCTACTCTTGCTTTTGTGCTTTCGTGACTTTTTGTCGCTTGATCGTGAATGACTACCACGATCGTGTAACTTCCTCTTTGCGTGCTTGTACCGTTTTTCGTAACTGATATCATCTTCGGCAAATCTTTCGTTGCTCCTACTTCTACTGCGTTTATGATATTGACTTTTATCATGCGAAGAGCGCTTCTTATGTCTCTTGCGATCCCTTCTATCCCGATCACGTTCCGGACTTTCACGCCTTCTCTCAAACTGTTTTTCACGTTCTCGACTTCCGGAATATCTTTCACGATAGAAATTATCATTTTCGTTTTTTCTGTGATGCTTTCTCTCGTAGCCACTAGTGTTGTCGTTACTGTTCCTTCTATCATTTCTGTATCTTCCTTCGCCACTATGATCGCGACCTATTTCACGCTGACGAGATTGTCGATACGATGATGAAGATGAATCATTTCGCCTGCCTCTTCCTTCATGATTGTCTTTATTTGATCCATTTATTCGATTCAGTGGAAGATTTCGGTATTTATGCATAAACCTATTCCAAATATGAGAAACAGATTGCGAGAAATCCACCTTAATTCTCCTATCATCTACTAAAGCATTATTCATCTTGAAGTAAGCTTCAGTACATTGTTCCTTTGTGGAAAACTCGATGAAGGCATAACAAAGAGAATCTCCCGTCTCCTGGTCTCGAACAATATCTGCCTTAGCATTCTGATCGAATCTAGAGAAAATCAGCTTTAAGTCCTCATCATCGGTGACCGGGTTTAGCTTACAGACAAAAAGAACATTTTCAGGTGCCTTCGCCTCTTCATCAGGTAAATCTCCAAGCATCGTCAAAACAGTTGCTCGACTTTTCGCCTCTTTGCGTTCCATTTCCTCTTCACGCTCAGTCATTGTTTTACCTCCATCTTCCTCATCCTGCTCCGAATACGGAATGCGCACTTCCACAACTTCCTCATCGGGCTTATCTCTATCCGGCGACGCACTCCCATCCACTGCCACACCACATTTCTGCAACAAATTCGTCATCCCATCCTCATCCTCAAAGGGATCATACACAATCATCGCCCGAACTACGCGTACATCTGTATACGGCCTACCACGATCATCGCAATACAGCCCATCTATCTTATCCAACACCCCATCCTCATCCTCCACAACACATCCCATGGGAATACCAACATTACTACCACCCTCCTCCAAATCTCCCAACGCAAGTACAAACTGTGATCCAACGTATGCCACCTCATCTTCCACACCACCAACATTGTTCGAAACCGACATTTCCACAGCCAGTAAACTTCCACGCACGACGTTCGTATGAATTGGATTCTTCTTTTTGGAAATTTTCATAAATCGACGGCTGCTGCTGCCAATATCATCATTTAACAAAGCTTGAAAGCATACACCACCCGATCCATCTCCCTTAACACATCCAAACTGTGCATATCGAGTAGGCATGACATTCCAAAGGAGCGTGGACGTGTAATATCGTGCCTTGGTGAGTTTCAGTAGGTTGCAGCATAGTTCCGGTTCGGATTCGTAGTTTAAATCCAGGACGAGGTCGCCTAAATTCGTCTCGAGGAGGATGCTCATCTAGACTTTGATTTTGGTTTTGGTTTTGGATTTGGATTTCGATAGTGTGGGTGTGTGTCTGTCGTGCAATGTTCGATAAATTTTTTTTCAAACCTGTGTACCGGGATTTTGTATTTTGTGTCCTGTGAGAGTCTGCACTCTGCACACACTACTGGTACTAATACCTGGTACAATAGTAGAGAAGTTAACAAAATAAACGCATACAGATTAAAAAATCACAGGTACGAGGTACGAGGTATGAGGGGTGTACCGATATTCAGGATATATTGGATATTTTTACTTTTTGTTCTCTAGAGAGAGAGTGTGTGAAAGAGAGACATGCACGTCTTTGGTAAAATCTAAAAACTCGTTTATCTTTCAAAAGTTTTATTTGAAGTGAAGTATGTCGAGATAACATGTATGATGGCATAGGAAGGTATCTTCATGTAAATTTAACTTCATGTTTGATGAACATCATACATGATTTCTCCCAGAAAAAAGGAAGAGTGGAGATCAAAGCTTTTCAAGTTTTGTAATGCAAGCACAGAGTATATCGTATCATAACATATTCAAGATTCTTTTCTTCTTTACTTTTTTCAAGAGCCACATTAAAACTCATCCCCTTCATACATGATACTGAAAACAGTCTAAAACTCGTAACAAAAACACCATATTAAGTTCTTCATGTAGGTAATAAGGTTTGCCAAGTATATTATGTCAGCGTATCATCACGAACTAGTAACGACCTCAAAAGCTGTGTAAATGCATATAGATAGAAGTCAATCAACATTTACCCAACGAATTATCTTGAAAACACTTCAACATATATTTCCCAAGTTTAAATTAGTGAGAGGACTACTTTCCAAGAGTTTTCTCTAAGTCAGACATCCATTCCTTTTCTTCTTCCGCCACAACATCTGTAGAAGGAGATACATTTTTTGTCATTTCTTTTGATTCGGACTTTTCCACAAGATGCTCTTCATCAGGAATTTCTATATATTCCTCGACAATAGGAGACTCCATTACCTCGACCCTTGGTTTCACTTCAACACTTTCCAACTCTTCATTGACTTCGACCTTCTCTCCAAGCCCCTCCTTCTCCTTATCAGGACCATCAGTTCCTTTATACTTGTTCATCATTGAATTAAATGTTGCGGAGATCCTTTTGTTAAATTTCAAACCCTTGGCGACATTTTCTTCGAAATGAGATTTGTTTGCCTCATTCAACTCCTTAGTTCGAGCTTCACGAGTACGCTTTCTGTAAATTAGAGCCCCTACGATTAACACTGCAACAGAACTACAAACTACTATTGCGGCAATCTCGCCATCAGAAAGATCGTTGCCATCGTCAGAAGAATCGTCACCACCATCGAAAAAAGCAGATGCAGAAGTTACTTGAGAAAAGTATTCTGAATCTGAAGCAACTAACGCGGACACGAAGTCATCCCCTTCGTCATCGATTACTTCAGCAACAACCTCACCAACGTCCACCTCAGGAGGAGGTAGGTATGCACCGGATATCATCGTACTTACAGTGAGCTCCGTCCCTGCCAACTGTTGGTCAAGAACAGTGGCCTTGTCCACGTATATCGCAGGATCATCAAAATTATCAATATCAGTTGTCAACACTTCTTGCTGGAGAAATCGTACAAGTTCGGTTTCGTAAATAGCAATATTCTCTGTGTTCATTAATGTCGGCATGACTCCTTGGAGCTTTACTTCAACAAGAGGGTCTTCGATCTTTACCTCAGTTTGGCCAATGTACTCCCCTCTTTCATTGACAAATTCTACTGTCGGTTGGAGAATCAACACCTCAGACGAATCCCGAGTATAATATCGAGGATGTCTGTAAACGATTATTTCAGTGTCAACTATGAAACATGTTTTACCTTCAACCGTCTCTTCGCATGATACAGGGGCTTCCTCTGTAATTACGTATCGACTTAAAGATCTGTCTGGCCTTTCCGATGAATCACTAATATCTGTTTCTTCAAGCCGAACCGATGAATCAATAGTAAACAAATCAAAGAGGGAATCGGAGCAAACATCGAAAGAATATTCAAGCCTTCTGCTTTCAAACTCATCAAAGTATTCAAAGGAAGTGTTATTGTATGTACAATTGTTATCATCTTGCGCTTTCATGTTGATATTTTCGGACACCACTGTAGTGATATTACTTAAATAAGTGAATAAATCATCATCGAACTGAGGTAAATATTCGGAGGTAAAATTAGCATATGCCTCTGTCGCATTGCTAATAAAAGATTGAATGGCGGAAGAAACTTGAATTACCGTTGTTGACCGTTGACCATTACTGCAGCTTGTACAGCATTCACATTCTATTTCAGGTAAGTCTCCACCACAATCTAAGATGAATTCTCTAAGCTTTCCATCACGTAAAGCACATGTAGCGCTGCTATTCTTCACTGACCCGATCAGATTAAGATTATCGGCGCGTAATTCTTTAAGGGAATCAAGGTTCCCGACAGCTTCTGGAAGGTATCCTGTGAATTGGTTTCCATCCAAGTACAAGAATTCAACTACCGGTAGATTGCCAATATCGTTTGGAATGTTTCCACTGAAAGAGTTACCTGATAAGTCTATGTAGAACAACGAGGAAAGCGCTGATAATTGTGCTGGAAAACTACCAGTGAGATCGTTGTTTTCCAGATTTAAGTATTGAAGCGAACGTAGATTGCCCAACTCTTCTGGTAGAGATCCCGAAAGGTCAGTTGAAGTGATTGTGAGCTTTTGCAAAACCTTCAGCAAACCAATATATGTGGAAAGGCTGCCATATGCATCGGATAGTTCCAATTCACGGATGAGCCCACCTTCGGTGGCATCGCAAACAACTCCACTCAAATCGCAAACATATTCCGATTCCCAATCATCGTCAAAATAAAATACACCACTTGCGCTTTCTTGTAATGTTACTTCATTTTCACGCCAGATTTGCATGATTGCATCGCGTTCAACGATTGCCTGTAAGCGCCGGGCCTACATCGAGCAATTGAATAAACGTTCATGAGCAAAAGCCTTTGTTGTAAATTCTCTCCAATTGATTCGCATTTTCTTACCTCGGGGTTGTCGAGCTCTTCATGGCCATGAATCTGATTGCTCCACAGAAGTAAGAGTGAACTTAATACCTTTACCTTCATCTTAAGTGAATGATTCAAGGATGTTATAATTTGTTCCTGTTATCACGCCGGAAGAGAAAATGAAAATATTATGTACTGTACTGATACACGTTTGTGTCAAAGATTCTTACGTAGTCCTTTTTTTGCGAATTGTGAACCTTTTTTTCAATTAGAGCTCGTAGTTCAATGTGGGCGGAAATGAAACTTCTTCTTGAGTCAACGTGACAAGCTACGACATAGGTGACAACCACAATTATTTTGTGAACCTTTCTTGTTTTATAAGAGAACAACCCTTTTTCAAAACTGTGTCTATTTATTGTATAGTCTGTTATTCCATCAGAATTTTGATACATGTACCGGTACATGTACATGTATTCCAAAAATTCGACTAATGACTAATGACTAATGACTTTGAGAGAGAAAGGAAGAGGAAAATACTTAAACCAGAGCCGGCAGGATGAGGGTGTAAATGTAGTTGTAAGCAACTCAAACGTGAAGTGTGGTTGTGTAGAATGAAATCATCCTCCACTGACATGATATCTTTTCCAGTGCGTAGATGATGATGGGCAAAGAAGTATGGATCGGCACTGCTCGTCAAACACGATGAACTTGAAAGTAGAGAGTGTACAGTGTTCTATCAAAGATAGATGACGAAAGGTTCCTCATCAACTTCTTTCGAAATTTAATATGATCCAAACTAATTTTGGACAATAATTGCTCAGTGAGTTGAGCACAGACTCATGTTTCCATTTCGTAACTTACTCTTTTCTTAAAGAGATATCACGAAAATGTTTACTTGATTGCAAGTTCAAATATGATCAAAAGAGAGAGCATTTTGCATATTAGCGTTTCACAAATACCAAAATTTAAGCCGTGTCTGGCTACATGCTTGTTGTCGTAATTTTTAGTCTTGATGTAAAAACTGAGGTAAGAAGACATCATGTACAACACGAATGATTTGTGTAAATGATGTATTGATACACTCCACTATAAACTTTAATCTCTTGCGATCAATTTTCCATGTCGAGTACTATTTTGTTCGTAAAATGAGTTGTTCCAATATGTCCAAATGGAATTACAGTATATTCATAATTATACACTAAAATCTTTAGCTTGTTCGCAGTTGAAAAATATTACAGAATACAAATGAGGTCTGATAATGATAGTACGAGTCGTCAAATATTGCGAACCGCACTTACTGATTCTTCTGAAAGATCTTCTTCAAAATTGAGCTCTATAAGAAGATTGTCGGCATTTGGGACTAAAAAAGATCGTGTTGTTCATATTGACCCTGGTTTATTGACCAACGAACAACTACTTGAGGCTCAAGGTGGCCGAAGGAGGACATTAGAAAGGCTCCTCATTGAACCAGGTGCACTAAATGAAAAACCCAGAGCTGTATTCAAAGAAAAGGGAAGATGGTTTCTCGATAGCGCACACATCAAAATTTCGGTGAGTTTTGAGATCGAGAATAAACGGTACCATAATTTCTCTTATTAATTTTCGTTTACATTTATATGTAATATGTAAGTTCGACGACTTTATGCTAGGTCTAACTATATTTGTCCTCTTTGGAGATGAATTGCGTCTATTGTTCTTCCCGCCATCCACTGACTCAACCTTTGAGTCTCTAAATACTATCGCTTTCGTAATTTTTTTCTTTGAAATCGTCATGAATAGTTGGATCAAAAGTGATTTTTCTCGAGGAATTTGGAAAATAAAGGGATATATGTTCAGCTTCTTCTTCTGGTTGGATCTTATGGCGCTGCTGTCTCTTATAACGGATATGAATTGGTTAATCAGGCTCATTGGAATTCAATCTATATTTTTAGCTTCAAATAGTCGTGGTGTGAGATCAAATTTTATTGGATCAAAATTCAGCCGCGTTTTGCGCATGGCAAGACTTATTCGGCTAGTGAAACTTTACAAGTTCACGTCAAAGCGTAAAAGAGATAAGCAAGTGATTCAAGACTTGCAATGGTTAATTGATTCAGATAATAGTGAATTAAGTCGCGAAGAAATAGAAGAGTGTTTGAGGCAGGATAGATATACGCAAAGTAAAGTTGGGACTCAGCTGTCGGATATTATTACTCGACGAGTTATTGTAGCAGTGCTTCTTATGCTATGCGTTGTTCCCCTTTTGTCGTATCAAGCAAATCCACAAGATGAGATAGACGCTGTAGAATATTTGCAAGAGATCAATAAAGATGTCGGCGTTGGAAACTCGATTGATTGTAACTATCTTGTTGATTCATCATCTTCTTTTCTAGAATTTACAGAAAAAAATTTAGGAGGCAAATTTGTGATTGGTTTATCTATTTTTCCTACCCGATGTAGCTCGGAAACTCTCATTGATTTTGTTGACATCGTTGCCACTAACAATTTGCGTAGCGATTTTATTGAATCAGTTTCATCTTCAACTACGTTAGAAGACGAAAAATATGAAGTCATTGCATTGTACAATCTTACTTCATTTACTCATGCTGGATGTTGGGAACGAATTTATCTTACCGTGCTAGTTGTAGTAATGCTTGTTGTGTTATCAATACAATTTAATCATGACGCCGAGAAATTGATCCTTCATCCAATCGACAACATGATGGAAATGGTCAATATGGTAGCGAACGAGCCGTTGGAGGATTTTGACTTTACAACTTTGTCTTCTGGAAATCAATATGAAACGAAGCAGGTTCAAGTAGCGATTCAAAAGATCACTGCACTCCTTAGAGTTGGTTTTGGGATCGCCGGGGCTGAAATTATTTCGAAAAATATGTGTGTTGAAGGTGCAACAAGATCTGCTATTCTCGATCCCATGATACCGGGAAAAAGAATATACGCTATTTTTGGTTTCTGTGATATTCATGATTTTGACCATTGTACAGAGAGGTTGGAGGATGAAATTATGACTTTTGTCAATAAAGTGGCAGATATTGTACACGAAGAGGTTTCAAGATGGGGAGGAAGCTGCAATAAAAATCTTGGCAATGCCTTTTTGATGGTTTGGAGAATGGGAGATGAAGCGACTCTCAGTAAAATGAATGGTACTGTTCGAAGAAGGAGTTTAAAGAAATCAATCACTGCGGATAGTATTAACAAACCAGACGCAATAGACTTGAGGCGAATACCAGGTTGGTTTTTCACTTTCCACGTATGATGGCTGATAACTCTTTTTAACCCTACTTTATTTAATTTGACAGGGCTTGACATAATGTCCGATAAAGCTTTAATTGGCTTTCTAAAAGTTATCATTGGGATAAATAGAGACTCTCAGATTCTTTCATATCGCCGAGATCCTAGACTTCAAAAAGATGGAGTTCCGTTCAAATTGCGCATGGGTTTTGGACTGCACGCTGGTTGGGCTATTGAGGGCGCAGTTGGATCTTTACAGAAAGTTGATGCTACCTACCTTTCTCCGCATGTCAATATGGCAGCGAGAATGGAAGCAGCTTCACGACAATTTGGTGTCGCACTACTTTTGACGCACAACGTGTACGAGGTGAGTACTACGCTCTTTTTGGACACAGGAGATAAGCGCTACATTTCGAGGTGACATTTCCTTATTCTTTATTTACAGTTAATGTCTAAACCAGCCCAAGCATGTTGTCGCAAAGTGGACGTCGTTACGGTTAAAGGTAGTGCAATTCCGATGCCAGTATATACTAGCGATACTCTTCAGAACCAACATTTTCCTAGACTAAAAACACCAAAATATACGGACCTCAAATTAAATGATGTACTGCATGCCCATGCAGAGACTTATTCGCCGTCGCTATGGGAGCACGATATAGATCTTGTGCAACTTCGACGATTAATTTCGCCAACGTTTACAAAGACGTCTAGCAAGGGGGTAGAAGCCTACTTGAATGGAGACTGGGCAAAGGCAAAATCTCTACTTGAGAAAGCAGACGAAATGATGCTCGATGGCGATAGTAAAGGTGATGGACCTAGTAGAACATTACTTCGATACATGGGAGAAAAACTTTTTGTTTGTCCTGAAGACTGGCAAGGATTTCGCCCTCTGACAAGTAAATAAGTAAAATTAAATCAACATCTTTTGTGAGATTTAATTTGTTGTTGCTTTCAAAACACATTATTGTATTAAAGTGAAGGGATATTCCCAAATTCCACCAGCCAGATATTCTTTTGGCCTACTTCATCGCTGGGCGTAGACTAGCTTTCGCTGGTTCATGGTTAATCTACCCACCAGCGCGGATAAATGAAGTCAAATTAATTCCCTGTTGTATACTAGTTATAGCGTTCGTTTATTTTTTTGATATAATGCGTAACGCTCTTACCTAGGGATTTACCGCCGATGTCATCCTATATTCTCTCTTTTAGGTCAATAACATGTAAAATATTGAATTTTACTGAGTTTACTTGAAGAAGATGTTTTGTCAGTGAAGAATAAAGCGTTTTGAGGCGCACATAACGAAGTTAATGGTACAAGAGTATATGTTAACATAATAAGTATACATTTGAAGAAAAATCACAACGCTTTCACGTTATCAATCACATCCAAAATCGATTAAATCAATTATCTAATGAGGTACGTATAAGGAGTTTTAAAATAGCGGGTATTTTCTGAAATGGCGGTCCATTGCAACTTTGATTCAGCATATTACTGATTTCTTCAAAATATACTTTGCATATCTTTCCCATCATGCAAGCACTCTTTAATTACCACATAGATTTAAAAATTAACAGTACAATCTTGGATTTGTAATTTGTCACCTCCTCTACATAGGATATAATTAGGATTGAATAGTCAAATTGAGACTTTTTCTGTTACCCTAATCACTCGTTTCGTTCTGTAAGACCTAATTTTTTCTAAAGCCTGACAGAACTATTCCAGCAATGGCACCCTGAGAATTCCACCCAACTCTGCAAAATCGAAGGGGAACTTATTGTCCTAGAGAAGGGCTCCTGGATATGCACAAACGAGCAACTTAATGGTATCGACATTTTTTCCCTAGCATTATAGTGAAGGGGAGATTTGACATGATTGAAACCTTCTATGAAAGCTTCTGAATATTCATTTGTGAGTAATTGGATCAGCATTGTTTTCTGCAGCGGCCCAGTGAAGAAGTAGGGAACCAGGGAAGTCATTTACTCGGATGGCATCCGGCGCTACGGACAGAATGCGATCAACCACGGAACGAGATGCCTTCATTGCTGCGTAATGACGAGGAATCATATTGCTTTCTTCATCTGCCCTCATGACTGTATCCTTTCCCATTTAAAGAGGAAGGTTCTTCAAAAGAAGCTCCACATCGCTCTATGGCCTTTTTCCAAATCATGTCTGCCATAACAAAAGCTATAATGGTATATGGTAACTTAACACCTTATTACTCATCTCTCATCTGACATATCAGCTTGATTTAAGCCATTCCCAATAAACATTTTAAAATAAAACTTCAATCATCAAATTCACACGCTACCACATGTATACACAGCGTTTTACGCGAATCATAGAAATCAGTTTCACCATAAATCAAATCACATATTCCATGATTTGAAATAAATAAATGCACCTGTTTCATAATTAAATCATTCAATAATACATTAACATCATCGCTACCGCTTGCAGTCAAGCCGCAATTGCCGAGGATAAGAGCAAGTAAATTTATCATTACTCAAAAGAATGAATGATACGATACTATGTTCGGATCTTCCGCTCACGCTTCAAAAGTCCAAGACCTGCCCCTCGTTTCAACGAAATACGTTCAACACATGACTTGTAGGAATCTGCAATCTCTAATATACATCGACTCGTAGCTCTAGCGTAAAGGAAGCCCCTTAATGGTTGGACAGGGGAGGGACCCTGCTCCACTCTTCTGCCACTATAGGATATGGTTATGTGAGGACCAACAACCCCCATTTCAAAAACAAATTATTTTGTAACATGAAACAGCAGGAAGATAGACATGGATTGTACGTATGCCTTGGATCTACCGGTAGCCAGTCAATTCAACTTGGCGTCACATCAGTGGAAATAAATTACCAATGAAGTTTGCATTTGCATTTGCATTTCCTTTTGCATTTCCTTTTGCTTTTGCTTTTGCTTTTGCTTTTGCTTTTGCTTTTGCTTTTGCTTTTGCTTTTGCTTTTGCTTTTGCTTTTGCTTTTGCTTTTGCTT
>Ga0209092_10002338_pt1 | contig 17480 bp, 10 predicted proteins | sample FraStrMetagenome_FD_187446 | JGI IMG/M metagenome (GOLD analysis project Ga0209092, IMG submission 187446) | Marine eukaryotic phytoplankton communities from Arctic Ocean - Fram Strait ARC3M Metagenome (SPAdes) (version 2) | ecosystem: Environmental > Aquatic > Marine > Oceanic | place: Fram...
CAGGTCTCTAAACAAGTTGAAAAGGGTGATGGATGAATTACCAGAGCGCGATATAATGAAGGACGAAAGCTTTATAGAACATGCACAGAACTCAGTCAAATGCATAAAGGATTGGGAAGCCGAAATGTTGTCTCCTGAGAATGCTATTAACATAGATGAGAACAATGAAGCAAGAGATAAATCATCTGAAATACCACATCACGAAGAAGATAACAATGAAAGGCTGAGCTGATATCTTGAAAGCCTTTATATGCACGAAATGATTCTACCCTTTCCATTGAATGTACTGAAACGAAATCGAATCAATGTTGTTTCTATGAGTTTTGAAAGAATATAAATTTAATTGTTACTACATTATTGTCGATTGGAAACATTTTATGATCTATGTAGATTATCTATACTTTGATTTGATAGATATTTTCCATTATTTGTATTTTTTCCTGTTGAAGCACTGTTTTGAAGATAAATCGTCTTTCTACTTTAATGAATTTAACATCAATTTTAACTTTCAATGGTAGAGTAGCCGATTATAGTGAAAGATAATGGAAAAGAGAGGTGGAGTACTTGATTTGATTCACTTTTGAAGACAAACTTTTTCCCTGCTCTTTTTATAAATGAAAGGGTGTGTATACAAGGAATCAAGATATTATGTGTATGCATATTTGAAAATTATGATCATTTTTGAAAAGACAACCTGATGACAGAATCTCTCATTAAGATATCTATTTAGATGAATTTACTGGCACACATAATATTGCGTTCTCTGATAAATATCGAAGAGAGAATTGTTTTTTCTAGCATTATATCTTAAAAGTGGAATTGAAAATATATTTAAGTGAAATATTACAATGTGTAGAATTAATCATTATTAGCGTCTACGACGCCACTGTTTTCTTGTTCTTGATGCTGTAAGGTCAAAGAAAGATGCAGAGGGAAATGTGTGAGAAATGTAACCAGCAAAATGCAGAATGAAGTATCATAATGTGTCTCAATCTTACATTTTTTGCTTTGACTAGCGTCATCATGAGAATATCTGCCATAAGAATCAAAAGAGATATTACTTGTTTTTGAATAGGCTCCTGATATTTCACTTCCATTGTTGGATGCCGCTTCATTATCGCTATTTGTTTCATTCGCTTCAGAAGATTTCTTTGGAAGCGAAGCTGTAACCTTTTTCAAACATTTACGGATAACCTTACGTAATTGTTTAACTTCCATGACATCTGTTGAACAAAAATGAATATCTGTACTACTTCCAGAGTTTTTGACCCGTTCCACTGCAAACCGATGTCTATGCAAAAGAAGCATGTAAATCAATACATAATAGATGAAACTATAAACAAACTTTTCACAGATTAGAACTTACGAATATGATCCATCAACTTCTTCTCGTTTGGAACGAACATCTGTCATACAAAAGGTTGTAATACTTGTAGAGACATCTGTCGGGTCCTTTGCAGATTGATCTCCTGTCAAGGTTCCCATAGTGTCAAAGTCAATTGAATGCTTAATGAGTTTTTTCTTTTCATCTACAGAGAGGTATTTTTTTCTCATCCATCGTAAACAATCCTTTTTCGACCCGAAGAAGATTATAGTTGCAGGTTTGATATGTACCCAAATAAGTTCTTTCCACTTTTTTTTGAAGATTATAGAAAATCGTGTATGACGTGATAAAATGTAACCAGTAGCCCCAATAGCAACTCCATTTCGTAGTAATACATGAGATGGTAAAGCTTCATCTGGAGCAAATGCCCCTATAGAATTTCTGGCTGCCTTTGCTTTAATGTTATTTCCTTGGTAGTTTTCATTCGATTGACGACTTCGAGTGCTATCAAGATACTGATCATAGTTTTGTTTATACCCATTTCTAGAAGGAGAATTTCTTTGTTTTCCATACTGATACCCATGTTGATTATAGGATGAATATGAGTCAATAGAAGATGTTAACGAGTTATTTGCATCCGAATCGAGATCACTTCTGGCATAAGAATGGTTTGAATATCTTCCTCTTCGCAGAGCCGATGGTATGGAAGCTCCATTCAGAGAGCTTCCGTTCAGGGAACTTCCGTTTAAGGAACTGCTTAATCCACTATTCATAGAACCTTCGTCTCCTTGATCGATTAAACTCGGAGGTAATGTCTCACCTTCTTCATACGCAAATTTGGGTGCTAACGCTTGATGGTTTGCTTTAGCAAGCCTATTGCTGTACCTCATGATGTGTTCTTGATGCTTTTGATCCTTCACGACACAATTGATATGGTTTTTCTTCTTCTCTGCTCTTTGAAATGTCAGCTTTAGGACTAATTTTGAGCATGCTAAGTAATTCCGAAAGACAATTTAGGCTCACCTAAGTGAAACTTAAAACTCACAATGCATTCGTTTTTCCATGTTTGGAATCGTGTTTTTTAAACTTATATGTGGGAAAGTTGAATTTTACTTAGGTGTTCATTCGATTTAAAAATAGGTATATTTAAAGAAGCAAAGAATAAAACATAGGAAGTCAAAAGAGGCTTTTTCCAACTCATTTACACATTTCGGCATTACGTATGAAACAAAATTAACAACCCATTCCTTCATACATTTGACCCTGTACATGGCTGCAGTTATAATTAGTGGGAATCATTTTCATTCTTGGGTTTTCCACAACAAAGTCCAAAGTCTCAGGAACGAAATGCGTTTTCAACGTTTTAAGTATACGAAAAATTGATTATTTTTGTCTAAATAAAAAATTATGCAAGATATTTTCTTAATGAATAAAAAAATAAAAGTTTGAGAGAAATTTAACTTTATCGCTTTTTTCATAGAAAAATAACACGTGTCAATATTCATATGAAAGAACATAACCTAATACTTTTTTAACGAGATCCTAAACATTGATAAAAAACTCGACACAAAAGATTTTTTGGAGTGAAAAAAAATAAAACAGCACCATAGTAGTCACTACCTTGACGTTCTCATTCACTTTTATTCTGTCTTCCTTGTATATTTATAAATGGATGATAAATGTTGCCAGAGAAAAAGGGTAACCATGGGGAATACAAACATAAGAATGGTAGAGAATCGAATGATGGTCCTATTCATGAACAGATATCGCTGCCCTCGGATAAAACAACATTACAGACAACACACAAAGATACCACCAACTCGAATGGAATAACAAATAATCTGCCTGAAAGCACACACGAATATATGCGTAAAACATTATATTGGAAAATGGATTCAAAAAGTGGTTCTGCTAGAATCATTGTTTCTAACAACAACACAAATCATAATGATGATACGCCCCGGAATGGACACAGCAAAAGTGGATTGAAACGGAAGCGGCAAAAAGAGTATATTAATTTTGATGAGTTCCGAACAACACTGAAACAAATATCGACTTTTCTTCCAACTCAGACAAGAGAACAGGAAAACAGAGAACAAAGCATAAATCAAATATTCATTCCCAAGTGTATTTCCCTCACCTGTGGATTTATCAAATATGATTTTTGTGAGGATAATTGGCAAATACATTATCGATTACCAGTTTTTGATATATTTGATTTTGAATGCGATGATAAGATTGATAAACACATTAAATCTCATACGAATTACGATTTGAAATATCTAACAGAAATGAGATCCAGTATACCACAGTCAATTCTTGATTTTCCCGAATCTTCAACTAGTGCAGAATGGAATTTTGAATTAACTCGGTCATGGTTCATTGATGTTCACAAAACACTTCTCGATAGCACTAAAACCATTCAAATCATAGGGACGTTAAAATCTTCACTTTCTAATAAAAATCCACCACCGCAACCTTTCATCCAATCCATTATCGAAAGGATTGAATTATTTACAATACTCTCCATTTCAGAATTAAAAATATCATCCCAAATTAATAATCAAGGAAACACAATAGATGACCTTTCCCATCCAATTCTAGTTTCTCTAAGGAATGGACAATTAATGGATGTGAATGCATTCGTGTCATTCTCCAACAGATGCAAAAAAAATCAAATATGTTGTCATGCCTTGATTCGGATACTTGGATACACCAAAGAAATAATATTATCTTCTATACTTATTCTTTCGCAAAATTCTACAATTACTGAAAATCATAATGGAGAGAAAGAAAGCAAAATTCAACATGGAAATATACACCCATTTCGAAGAACAGCCATTGATATTGCAGATGCATGCCTTGTTGACAGTCAATCTATTGAAAAAAATAATACTAATGAAAAACCTTTCACCCACGATGAAAAAGAATACGACGTGAAAAAGAAATGTAAAAGATTAAGTGAACTTGATAAGCTCACTGATTCATTTACAGTTGCTCAAACCAAAGGGAGGCAAACACAGAAGCAATTATTCATCAATGATTTCTCGGTGTCTCAATTCTTAAATGCTGATTCAAATGCTCCATCCACCCAAATTTCTAGACGACCGAAGCGGCTCATTAAAACAGTTATGAGATTCGAAGCAAAACCTGCCAATACGCATGAAGATCATAAAAGGAATTCTTGCAGAATAGGTCAGGGTTTCAACTGTCCCAGATGTAATCATTGGCTATCGTATGATGTAAATGAATGTGAAGAATGTTTTTTGAAATGCAAATATCAAGCAGGAATTGGCGTAGTTGTATTTAAAAGTAGAGATGAGGTCGCAAAGGAAAAAACGTTCGAACAAATATATAACAATGAATCTTTCGAAACCGATGCTAAAAACATTTCGAATATTAAGCAAACTGTGCATAACCAATTAAAAAAAATCGTTTCCAAAAATAAAGAGATGGATGAACCACAAATTTCAACTCCGAGTTTGGCTCCGGAAGGCACTCCAACAGAATCTACAACGAGAAAAAAAATTATCATCACGCATCGATACACTAGATGTCAAATTGATCCACAGTCATGTGATGAAGAATTGCCTCAACAATGGAAAAAATTCAGGCTCCAAGATCTGTATGGAGCAAATGAGGATAATTTGTCTTTGTTACAAGACAATTTGAATTCTGATAAATTTTTCAGGCTTAAAAATACGAGAAGTGAAGAAAGAAAATTTATGGAAAACGAAAGGCTAGCTTTGGCTGTGAAATCTGTTGAAGTTCGTCTCAAAAAGTTTGAAAAGAAAGCGCGAAGTAAGAAGATAAATCAATCTGAAGCAATTTTGCTTGAAGAGAAAGAATATGCTGAGGAATTACGTTTGTTTAAACGCGGCCTAAGAGACCGTGTAGGGCAACAAGAGCATGAAAAGAATGATAAGAAAAAATACGAGGCTAGCATAGAGTCTGATAGATTGGTACATGCTTATATGAACAGGAATAGAAAGCGAACACAAGATGAGATAGAATTCATTGCTTTAGAAACAAAACCTCTTAGGTTTGTGTCAGAAGCTTTTTGGAAAAGTGCTTCAACAAAGCATTGCGATGATGAAAACTGTAGCCTATGCGGACTAACTTATGCTCAAACAGTACTTTTAGACAAAGAGATGAAAGATACCAAGAACCAAACAAAAAGTACAGATGTTTTCATCAATAGTGATATGGATGTGGCAAGTCCATTTTACCGCGAAATTTCAGAAAATGAAATGCTATGGATAGACAATGAAAATCTTGAAGAAATAAAGAAAAGGAGGAATGCAATTCGAGCTAGTAGATCAACTAAACGGAATATCGGAAAAGAAGAAGAGGAATTGAGACTTCGTGAATTGAAAAATAATTTGATATTTATGAAGAGGTACAATGAAGGTTTATTGCACTTTAGAAAGTGAATTGTTTTCGTTCTCGCTAATATAAAGCTATGTTTTTAGTCTAGAGATAGTTCAATGTGTAAAAATAAGGTACAGTCTTTAACAAGCATGATATATGATTATTATCAAAAATTGAATAAGGTTACATTCTGTTAGAAAATCGAAATGCTGCTCGATACAAAGAAGCTTCCTTTAACCTTGTTACTTTTGAGTGTCTGCTTGCATCGCAATCTATGATACTTCTAAATTTTGTTTCGTCGAAAGGACCTTCACAATCATATACCTTTAGCTGTCCTATCCATTTCAATAATTTACCTTTTCTCCATACACCTTGTCTCGCTTCACCATTTTCCCAAGTCATAATGCCTTTGCCATCCTTATCTCCAAGCAAAAAGTTACCACTGTATTTATCTCCATTCGTATGCAAAAATGTTCCTTCTCCATGACGAAACCCGTTTTGAAAGTGCCCCAGGTAAACTTCAGAGCTAGCATAAGTATATATTCCAAAGCCATTAAAAAGATTCATTTTAAAGTACCCATCATATGTATCGCCATTTCCAAACAATTTAAATCCATATCCATCCTTCTTGCCTTTCCTAAATTCACCTGCATACTCAGAATTTTTGTTTTTCAAAAAACCTATTCCGTCAAATAGATTATCTTTCCAGTCGCCTTCATACTTGTAAGTATGATTTCTATCAATCATTAATTCTGTTCCATATCCTTGTTTCACCGAACTCTTCCAAAATCCCTTATAAAGTAACTTACATTTAAATTGTGAATAGGTAAGTTCTCCATACCCATTTCTCATACCCTCCTTGAAATTACCCACGTATACATCACCATTTGGCCATATCTGTTTCCCTTGGTTATGTGGTAGACCATCTTTTTCTTCTCCTTTATATTCGGGAAGTTTGTTCAATTCGATTGAAGCTCGGATTTTTTCATTTTTGTTTTGATTCATATTCATAGGTATGATTTGTTTGTTTGTTTGATTAGAAATGCACACAAATATTTGAAAATGAAATTCAGTCTGAACTTTAGCAAAAAATATGTGAGATAAACTTGAAAGAACAAGATTTTTTAACACACAACATCGTTTGCCCCATGCCATTATCTTTCAACGTTTAAATTTCTCTCCAATGCTTCAGGATTCAAATTAGTAAAGGTTGTCTTCGAAATCATTGGCTTATTGATTTTAAGCACTTGATTCACCGTGAAAGACAACAATTCAACTTTTCATTAGTTTGATGAAATGTTTTTTACATGCAATGGACCGATATTTATTGGAAAGAACTAGGAACAGTATCAGCTCAAAACTATCTTATGTGCTAGCCACATTAAGAATAGAAAGGAAAATTGTCTTTCGTTTTGTAGTGAGAAGTAGATTCAACCAATATCCTCATGGCTCTTGGGTCTTATTTCAAAAAATATAAGGAATTAATTTAATTAAATTGATTCGATCAAAAAAAATGGAAAGGAAACGGCGGGTTGTAATTTCATTCAGGATATTTCTTGGAATGAAACTGCTGAACACTAAATAAATGCTCGTAATTAAAATACTCGGAGTAGTACCTAAATAAATTTTAGGATATATCATACCGGAGTGGTTACGAACATACGTGAAATTTTTTTATGTTAAAAGAAAGAAGATACATCAAATCTTTCATACATATATATGATTATCAATTCCTACATACTTTATTTATTTACTTAGGGCTTTATTTCTCATTATGCCTCATGATTAATTACGTAGATACAAATAGAAATCCATTTTGGTTCAGTGACACAGATAATATCTTGATCTCCATCAAAAGTTACAGAACGCAGCAAACATGGGAGTTGTAAAGGTAAATCATTAATTTCAATAAACTAGTATCGGACACAAGCCCTCTATTAATTCAATATCACTAACACTTATCTTTATCATGTACCCTAATGTGACATTTAGAAAACGATCACACCAGGTGATGGAGTAACCTTTCCAAAAAAAGGTGATAAACTAACTATGCACTATGTGTAAGTATAGCTCAATGCTTTAATTTATCCGGAAATGTGTATATGACTCATTATTTTGTATTTTCATCTAGTGGTACTTTGGCCTCCAATGGCCAGAAATTCGATGCATCTCGTGACCGCGGCCGTCCTTTCAGTTTCACTATTGGAATCGGCCAAGTGATCCAAGGATGGGATGATGGTGTTATTCAAATGTCCAAAGGAGAGAAAGCAGTTCTTGAAATCACATCTGATTTTGGGTATGGACCTAGAGGTGCTGGAGGTGTTATTCCACCGAATGCAGATTTGAACTTTGAGGTTGAATTGCTTGGTATCAATTGATTTGTGACAGCAGATATAATTAACTTCTAATTAATTGTCTTTCAGAAAAAAATCAGAGAACTAGACTTTATCTTGCACATTTTAATATTTGGTTAGAGTTGCACACTCTTTTCAGAAAGTCAAATTAAAAAATGTTTTATCTTTATAAATTCTGATAACCTAGTACTCATACTACTTCAACTTCTCTCTCGTCTAGCACCAACTTCCACGCCTACTCCTGCCAGAGGAGGTTTTCTTGAACCTTCCTTAATCAGTCTCTGATCACCTTTGGCTCCTCCATGAGTATTAATAATTGGTCGATTTGGTTTTTTGCCGTCATAAATGATATCTCGGACTTCATCTCCCGTCAAAGACTCGTACTCCAAAAGTGTCTCAGCGAGTAAATAATGTTGGCGTTTATATTTCTTCAACAAATCCTACAATATATTTCAAGCATAATGATTTTGTGAGAATGAAATTTGGGCACTTAAAAACTGGGAAAGAATGTGAAAGTTTCGTACTCACCGTGGCACGTTCATAAGCTTGATCTGTAAGGTTCTTCACTTCTTCATCGATGGAGGCTCTGGTCTTTCCACTGGCACTCTCTTCTCCAACACCTCCTCCGTGATATACAACTCCAACTTCATTACTAAAACCAAATTTAGTAACCATAGCACGAGCTATTTTTGTTGCATTCATAATGTCACTTGATGCTCCACTTGTTATGTTTTCTTTACCAAAAACAAGCTCTTCCGCAACTCGTCCACCCATGCATACATCCATGAAGGCAAGCATTTCTTTGTAACTTTGTGATGTTTGATCTCCTTCTGGAAGCATAGTGACCATTCCAAGAGACTGTCCACGAGGCATGATTGTAGCTTTGTGTATAGGCTGTGCTCCCTCAGTCAATGCTGCAACTAAAGCATGTCCTGCTTCATGGAATGCTGTACATTTTGCAGTTTTAGCTGTAATTACAGCTGTTTTCCGTTCAGCTCCCATCATGATCTTGTCTTTTGCATATTCAAATACTTCCATTGAAATGCTATTTAGACCGTCTACACTAGCTTTTAAAGCAGCTTGATTCATCAAATTGTAAAGATCAGCCCCGCTGAAACCTACTGTTCCTCGTGCAAGAACGTCTAAATCTACATCTTTCGAAAGCTTTGTCTTTTTAGCATACATCTCAAGAATTTCTCTTCTTCCTCCAACATCAGGTAATGAAACAACTACATGTTTATCAAAACGACCTGGACGGAGCAATGCTGAATCTAATGATTCCATAAAGTTCGTCGCTCCAACTACAATAATACCATTGTTTTCATCAAATCCGTCCATTTGAACAAGTAATTCATTGAGAGTCATTTTCAAAGCAGATTGATCCTTCAACTTACGTGATCCTCCTACTGCATCGATTTCATCAATAAAGATGATGGCAGGGGATTTTTTCTGGGCCGCTTCAAATAATTCACGAACACGTTTGGCACCCAGTCTATCGTTATAAGACATTCATGATGCAGTTAGTGAATAGACTTTTAATAACGATATTCTTCTTTCTCATCAATACCACTTACCCTACATAGACTTCTTCAAATTGACTTCCGCTGCTGAAGAAAAAAGGAACACCTGCCTCTCCTGCAATAGCTTTTGCAAGTAGAGTTTTTCCTGTACCAGGTGGACCTGTTAGTAATAACCCCCTTGGTAATTTCCCTCCTAGGCGTGTAAAACGATCAGGATCTTTAAGGTACATGACAATTTCTTCTAAATCAGCTTTTGCTTCTTCTACACCCTTCACATCACTAAATCTCACTTCGCTACCTTCTGCTTCGTTGATGTGCTTACCACCAAGTCCAATTGCACGAGACATCCCTCGTTCGTCCAATAAAGCTCCAACAAGTGAAACAACAAAAAACAAAACAACACCAGTTCTGACAGTCTTAAACATTTGTTCTCGGAACGAACTTGGCTCTTTAAGAGATACATACAATGGATTTTTGGAATTAGTTCCATATTGGCCAGAACCAATTGCCGCTGACGCGACTCCAGGAACACCAACACCTGACATAGATCCTCTCATGCTTGATCTTAAAATTTCCATTGCAGCGTTGAGTTTTTCATGTTTTTGTAGATACTTTCCGTCTCCCGGTTGAACATCGTCGATCTTTTCCAAATTTGAAATGGTTTCCGGACTTATCTCAACATTGAAAGATCCACTTCGTAGCCTTTGTACGAACTTTTTCGTTTGGAACTCAGTTTGCGTTTTCTGTAATGCTTGAAGATACATAAATGCTATGTGATCGGTTACAATGAAATTTGAATGATTATCAAAACGTTCAATGACCGCATCTGGGTGTCTATCTAAGAGTTCCATGAGGAAGGCTCCCTGAATATTGGGATCATTTGGATTTATATTCGCCTGCTTTTCTAGTGGCTTCAACTTGAGCCATTTGTTCAGACTACTTGTAATAAAAGTACGATTAGATGGACCGTTCAGGCTTTGGTGATCGTTGATTCGAATGAAAGGAGGATTAATTGATGGAATAGTTGTTAAGAGCCTTTTATAGTGAGGTGAATTCGTCGTGAAGTATATACTGTGAACATTTTGACTTTGTTGATTAAAGACAGAAGATTTTCGCAATAGATGAAAGTCCTAATTTCGAAACACAAAAATTCATAAATTAGACGACGACTTCAATTTAAATCAGGTTCAGAATCACATTAAATCAATACAGCTGAAAACTTACATGATAGCGTATCTGCCCTGCATGAAGTTGGCCTCTCATGGTGAAATATGAAAGATTCAATGGATAGTACGGTTTCTGATAAATATGATCCAGTCAGCACTCTAATAGATTTGAAGAATCAAGAGTTTCCTTTTTTTGATAAATCAGAATATCTAGATATAACTCTGAGCGATGTTATTGATGTAAAATGAGGATTATCAACGATGAAATTGTAATCCTCTTCTGCACCGAAGTTGATTTTCTTCTTTCACTCTCGGTACTATATGTTGAGGACAGAATAGTTATTGTGGTTACGTCTGTTTTCTCGCAGAAGGCAAAAGAGAATAAAGGATTCGTATCCAATGGTAATCGAAGTATAGGTAATCAATTTTGTCCTTCTAAATGATCAGCAGCATGTCTAAATAAATCATTTTTTCTGTAAGTCTTTAACTAAAATAACATATGGTTTTGCAGAAAGATCTAATTGATTTCAATTAATGAAATTAGATAGAAGCGATGCATGATTGTAATTCTATTTTTTTAAATTAGATACCTACTATATGTATCGCATGGGATAGGATCCGTCTCGGCAGCAGTGCGATGCTATTTAGACAAAATATAACATACAACAACAACAACGTATCTCATGGGATGTTTGATAATTTGATACATGATGATTTGATTGGTTGCGTGAGCCTTCCCATTTTTATTTTTTGCTGCTAGAGTTGGTTGAGTTGAATGGTTTGTTTCGAAAAAGATTGTCGTCTATGGTACTACTGTACCGTAACTCAAAAAAAGTAGTAACTTTTATTTCAAATCTCTGCTACGTTGTGCTATGTGCTTCAGCACGAACTTTAATTGACTCGATACCGTACCATTAATATTCACAACAACCAACATCATTCATGAAATTAAAAAAAAATATAATGAAATCCATACAAACTTACTCTATTATGTGTCGCATATGTGAAAAGTGTCCAAATAACATTGGGAAAGTAATGCTGCGGGAACAATTCGGACATAGTCTCCACTAAACAAAATTGAACCCAGTTGGTATCCTTCCAACATTTTCCCTGAAATTTGGCATGATTTATTCATCTTTATGATCCCTCTCCTCCAAAATATGAATCTTTCCATTACAATATTTTACACCATTTCGACAAATAAACTACCTAACTAACTGCTACACAATGCATAAGTTTTGTATACGTTCACGGTTACTTGAGTCAAATTTTACTTTTCATGATTTTTTTATTTCACGAAGTGAAGATTTCGTTACTTGGGAAATATTCTAGAAAGAGGCATTGCTCCTCTTTTTTTAGAATAAAACAACCTTACATGCATGAATACATAGGAAAAGTTGTGAAAAGTGATTTCGTTTGTAAGTTTCGTTTTTGAAGTAGGTGCAAGAAGGAACTGGAATTGCAATTATTTTTTTGAAAAATTAAAATTCTTTATTTTAAAAGAACAGCAGCAGCAGTGTAACCCTGATCTAACTACATTTGTTTGTTTGATTGTTTGTTCCTTTTATACTTTATGGTGTTTCCTCTGCTGACATTGCACAATAGCCATCGCCCGGATTTCGGCCAACCTTCAAACCTTAGGGCATGCGGGCGAGTTTAGTGTTACTTTAGTAACTCCAGGTGTTTCAGCAGGTTAAGCAACAAGAAAGCTGGGTTTAATAAACGATCGCGACTACTCTAACAAACATACGTATATGTACCTATTAAATGATAGTGCATATGTTACTATGAAACTAATCTGTAGCTTATATATGCTGTGCCGCATAGATTAAATTGTTAAGCAGCAAAACAAATCTGGACTTAAGGTATATGAAGTCTCCATCTTAGAAACCCTTCAAATAAAGAAAATAATAGATTTCGCAATTGCTCAAATTCAAATGAACGTTTGAGTACGTTTAATTGTAGATTTTCACATCTTTTATTTTTTCTAATTCAGACGTGAGGAACGAACTTAGAATTTTTTTAGTATGTCTAAATTTCAAGTTGTACTGCACAGAATACGATTATTATACGCAACGGAAGGCTTATCTCCTCAACAACAAGCTCGATAAATTCCTAAAGCGAATGTTTTAGTGATCCACGACAACGAAATTAGTGTTACACTATTGAGGATTATAATTATTTCTATTTTTATATAACTGCTGGCGATAAATAACCCGTTTCAAATTGCTTCATCGCTCTTAGTGCAAGAGTAAGACTGCTGAAGTAATTATGTCGACCACAGCTTCACTATCTAGCACTAAAAGCGATAAAAGTACAAGGTCTAGAAGCAGATTGTCACGAGCTTTCAGTATAAAGAAGTTACGACCTCGAAAGAAGAAGATTGAGATACCCGTGTCCGATGCAGCTTCTACAAGTGGAAACTCCTTCGAGTCATATGGTGGTCACTCCGCCGCCTCAGCTGCATCCTCCGCGCTGACTATGAACACAACAGATTTCGAAATTGAAGCTTTCCTTGATGTGGAAAGGCTAGGTGATATCGCACAAGAAAAAGGAGACATTCAACAGGCAAATAATAGTTACAAAGTTGCTTTGAACTTAATGAGTAAAATCTTACCATCAAACAATCCTAATGTAGTACGTCTTCAAGAGAAGGTCAATGCGAACGTAGAAAATCAAAGTGATTCTGGCTCTGTTACTTCTATATCGAGCAAATTTAGTTTCGATGGGGAACGGCCACAGGGTGTTACGTCCGCTCGTGTGGGAATCAAAAAGTTTTTCGCGAGCGGTGAAATGCCTAATGAAACAGATGAAAATATACTTGATGGTAGTGAAGGAACTTTGGAATCCATAGCGCAAACATTCAAGTATCACAAAGAATCAGGTGAAAAGTTTTTACAGTATCAAAACGGTGAAGAAGCATTGAAACATTATAATATAGTATTGAAGTTGTATCGGAAAACGTATGGAATAAAAGATGAAGAATTGATTGCTAAGGGAATCGTATTGAGTGAAGCTGAGATACTTGACATTATTGGTGAAATAAACGTGTTGTTGAAAAATCTTGACGCTGCATTGACTGCTTTTACAGAATCGGTTGCGATCAGGAAGCGTACTAGTGCTGACAAAATAGCCCTATCTGCGACACATCACAAAATGGGTAGAATATTTGAATCAATGGGCAACCATGAAAAAGCAGAAAAACATTATAAAAGATCAATAAAATGGAAGAAACGCAATCATAGAGATATGATCAAGGATGTCTTCAAAGTGGACTCAGCAATAGGCTCAGGCAATGAAGAAATATCAGGCAAGCAATGTACCGTATACAACAGAATTGGAATTCAAATGGCGAAAAAGGCAAGCTATGAAGAAGCTTTGGAATTCTTTCATACCAGCGTAATAAATCTTTCAACTTCTGAAGGAGATCATCCTGATATTGATGCGATGACATACAACAATTTGGGAAATACGTATTCCTTCTCTGAAAAAGGAGAGCAAGCTCTGAAATATTATTTGATGGCATTGAAGAGCTCAACAAGTAAAGACCCCTGTTTCCGGGCGGGAGCATTTTATAATTGCGGTCTTTTCTTTATTAAAAAAGGATTGATTAAGCAGGCACAAAAATGCTTTGAAGATGCTCTTGAATGTTATGATGGAATTGATTTGGACACTCTAGAAGATAAAGATGCAAAGTCTTTACTTTCAAATGTTTTCAATAATGTCGGTAATTTGTTTAGTGATGCTGGTGAATTCAAAAAGGCATCTAAATTCTATAAACGAGCATTGGATTTGAAAATGCTTGTTCACGGTGACTATGCTGAGGAAATCTTTGGAACAATGTGTAATGTTGGCACGGCTATGTCAAAACAAAACATGAATGATTCTGCCGTAGATTACTATGAAAAAGCATTAAAAATATTGGTCGAAAAGAAAATAAATGACTTACGAAAGGCTGATGTTTTAAACAAGCTTGGCAATATGAACTTGTTGAAAAAAGATCTCGATACAGCATATGATTTCTATACTGAGGCACTTACAATCAAAAGGAAACAGTTACAAAACAATAGCCATGAACAAGTATTGCTTACCTTGACCAATATTGCACAGGTTCTATATAGACAAAATAAATTTGACCAGTCAATTAGAACTTATGACACAGTATATAAACGGAAGCTTGCGGGTTCTAGAGGAGAACCAGATATAGAAGCTGGGAAAATTGCCGCAGATACTTCTTATGTTCATTATAAAAAGGGCGACTACAAGAAGGCGGATGAATTATGTACAAGAGCTCTAGAAATTTATGAGACTCTTGAAATCTCAAGTAATCACAGATATGTTTCACATGCTCGTAAGCTATATCGAAAAATTATCAAATTTTTATCCGAAGATGAAGAGGAAGTAAAGGTGGATAGCGTGGAAGAAGTTATATAGTGCGTGATGTGATTTGTGTTTGTTCTTTTGTATTTTGAGCTTGTTCACACTGGAACATGTTTCAAAAAAAATTTACGTTAATGGATGTTTTGTCTGAATTGACTTTTTTTAATTTCTTTAACTAAATTGAAAGAACCGTAATGTTTTTATTGTGTGAAAATAAATGTTAGTGGAAATGAAACGTCTAATCGCATGTTTCCATGCAAATTAAAAACGAGAATTATGCCAGTGACTATTATAACTCTTCATGAACTAGAACTTTTTGTTTTTTTTCTTCTGCTGTCATGGCTTCTTCTACTGCTTTTCTAATTGTTTCTGCATGTTTTTCTAAACGCTGTGATGCTAGATGACCAGTGTTTGGGTCACGTGTTACGATACCCCAATATTGTTGATAATTCGGCAAAGCTCCACCCATAGTATATGGACACAATACTGCCTTCGTGAGATGGTCTTCGAATTTCAGCAGTTGCTTATTGTGAAAGTAAATCGATGCGAATTGTTGGTGAACGTCACAGTAGCCAGGATCTATCTTATATGCTTTGCTGACGTGTTCTCTTTTTATTTGTATATAGATGTCAACATATAATATGAAGTGAGATTAATACAATTCATGGTCGAAAAAATAGAAGTGCAATGAACAAGTGCAAAATATACTTACAAAGATTTTTCCATATCGAACATCTCCTGATACATCCCTGAGTATATTTTACTCATCTCAAGATTGCTTTTTGCACTGTTTGGGCAATTTTTCAAACTGCTTTGAATGAGGGAAAGAGAATCCATCCATTCAAATCCTCTATTAGCAACCCTTGCTCCCAACAGAATCAAAATACAAGAAATCGATCCAATCTTGATTTTGAATATGTTTGGGGTAGCAGATGTTTTGTCTTTCTGTTGTTTCAAATGTAACCATTTTGTAAGAAAGACGCCACCAAATATGGCATATGTGACAGTACTTGCAACAATAATTCTGTCAGCAATAAATGTTCCCACTTTTATCACGCCACTAATTGGAAGTAAAGTGAAAACCCAAGATAGACCTACAGCAAGTAACAAGGATGATTCAAGGCCTTTCTTCAGACATGATAGTGATACTAAGATGATGACCGAAAATAGAACTGTGGGGAAAACTAGACGCAAATCTTCTAATCCATCTTCAACGGGTGGGAGACAATTAAAACCATATTCATGAGAAAATCCTATAGGATCTGCTAGGAAAAGTTTTCCAATATGTACCGCCAACACAAGTGAGTAAGATAAAATCCTTTTAGTCCCTGTGAATTCATAATATGGATTTTCAGCTGGTCTAATTAACCCATCTGGAATAGAGAGTGTATCAAAGTGATGACGAAGGATCAGATAGGCAATACCGACCGCAATTACAGCCAAGTATCGAGGAATAAGAGCGACACCAGTTTGAAGTAATGATTTAAAAGTTTTTTCACCAGTTCGACTAAAAAATCCATCCATCAAAGTGAGACCATAAGAATGTTACACAATAAGAGAAAAATAGAATAGCTCAGGACTTACTTTCTCCATGCAATGACAGTTAACGTCACCAGAATAGCAGGAAGCTGAAACGTTGCGGTTTCACAACTTGTAAGTGCAAAAGCTACCAAAAATGGCACAAAAAATATAGGCATACGATAATCTGTTGCTAAAATTGAAAACATCAGTGCCAATATATGAGGTCGATTGGCAGCATTTGACACAGCTTCTACGTGTGTTGGATGAAATGCAAATAGCAGCTTAGTGCATGCAAAGAGAGTAGATTGACGATTTTTATCTGATTGCGGAAAGAGAAGGCACGCACAAATTGAAACAATTTCAGCCAGGGCTGCATGGATCACTAAACCTATGATTCTATCAAATAAGATGGGTGCCATGAATTTCTTTTCTGTGCGTAAAAAGCGAAATAGGAGGATCGATAAAGGTCGCCAACTTTTATGACTGTTCTGGGCATCCATGGGACGACCCCAATAATCATTTCGTAAAACTTCACTAATAGTTGTAGTGCCTCTCACATCTCCATTTTCGCCCAGGTGCGTTTCGTCTAATATGGGTTTGTATTCGGGATGCGTTCGTACAAGTGGAATGATATAAATTACTAAGCACAAAATATGTATCAATACATAAACTTGTGGTTTCAAATAGAAGAAGGAAGATTTTCTCTTTGATGTTTCTGATTGTTCGCCGTTATTCAAAGAAGCTTGTGTTTCATTTTCCTCTTTACTTTCGCTGGTAATGCTCTGTTTTTCTCCATTTTCCGTTTCAGTGCTCTCCATGTTTCCATCTCTCATTTCAACAAATG
>Ga0209092_10002339_pt1 | contig 17476 bp, 12 predicted proteins | sample FraStrMetagenome_FD_187446 | JGI IMG/M metagenome (GOLD analysis project Ga0209092, IMG submission 187446) | Marine eukaryotic phytoplankton communities from Arctic Ocean - Fram Strait ARC3M Metagenome (SPAdes) (version 2) | ecosystem: Environmental > Aquatic > Marine > Oceanic | place: Fram...
CAGTTAGTACCAGAAACTTACGTACGGCCCGCTTGTCCCCACTAAACAATAGCCCCCCCCTGCTTCCACGCGAGGCAAGTGGACATTAAATTCCCTCCTATGTGATATTATAATTGTCCCACTTAAAATATAAATTCTTATTATTATTATCTTCTACATCAACGGTTTGACATTTTTCCACATGATTGCACGTACCTTGCAGTTTCGTACCGTGCATGCCATCTCGAATCGTGCATATAAAACGATTCTCTCATGTTTTCAAGATGTTGCAAATATTTACGTCTCGCGTGATTTTGTCATTGAACGCGTTCACGCTGATCTCGAGTTCGAATGCCTACGCCCCTCCATTCTTCCAACCCAAATGCACATTGTTTCTCAAGGTGAACATGTGCCTGAGGTGGAACGGAGTATAAGGACTATCAAGGATAGATGCAGGGCCACTATTCATGGCCTGCCTTTCCAATATTATCCTAAACTACTCCTGAAGGGACTAGTTTACTTTGTTTGTATGTCTTTGAACTGGATTCCGGCTCTACATGGCGTTAGCGACGAATATAGCCTGTCAACCATCGTCGCCGGGTCGCCTCCTTTAATGTATTCATCGTTATCCATTACATTTGGTACATATGCACAAGTGCATAACGATTCCACTATTACGAACACAACCGCGTCACGCACCACTGGTACTATCGCCCTGTACCCAATCAATAGCACCACTGGATGGCAATTTTTATCCCTCTCCACAGGTGCCTCTGTCGTTCGACGTTCATGGACGGTATGTGTTGTCACTCAGGATGTAATAGAACGTGTTCACGCACTCGCTCAAGATCAATCTGTAACTGACATCCAACAAGATCCAATCTTCGCATGGCCTCCTATAGATTTCGTGTCTGATATCGATGGCATCGAAGGAGCGCGACCATATGAAACCGATACTCATCTGCTACCAGAAACTCCAACAGAAAATGAAGAAAATGCAGCAAGTGAAAATCCAACAGAAAATGAAGAAAATGCAGAAAGTGAAGAAAATATGGAAAATAATAACATAAATGAAGCAGAAAATGAAGAAGATGAAATGAATGAAGTATATGAATCGAATACAACAGAACCACAAGAACATAATTTAGAATCAGAGAACGCAAACAATGAAAATATTAACATTGAAAATGAGAATGCGATAAGTACAGAAATCGAAAATAAAAATCAATATGAAGAAAATCAAGAAGAGGAAATCGAAAATGAAAATCAACATGAGAATTATGAGGAAAATCAAGGCAATGACAGCGAAGAAATGAATGGCCTTTTTATGGTCAAAGATACCTCCAATATAGGAGATGAAAGGAGCGTACAAAACAATATTACCGAAGTTGGTGCAAATAATCAAACAGATACAGAAAGAGACAACGACCCGAATGCGAATCAAAGGAGCAGGGAAAATAGTATCAAGTACAATGCTAATGTTAACGAAGATATCCAAGGTGAAATATCTGTCACCATGAAAAGGTACAACATGAGAAAGAACAGAAGAAAATTAAAAGATGATGTTTTTAACCAAAAACATTATAACTTTTTAAATTTCTATAACCATAAGAAAAATCGAAAACTAAAGCAAGAATATGTCGCAGGTATTCGTCATGCCATGTTGCAATTGAACCAAGACAAGAAATGTGATCCCGCCGAATTGTATGCAAATGTGGTGGGATTGTGTTTCACTCAGATGAGTGCAAGGAAGGGGATCAAGATGTTTGGAGAAGAGGCATTGGCAGCACTATCTGCAGAATATGCTCAACTTGATAGCCTGTCGGTATTTACACCACGTGATGCATCAATGCTAAATTGGAATGAGAAAAAGGAAGCTTTAAGAACAATCGATTTGATAAAGAAAAAGCGTTGTGGTAAAGTTAAAGGTAGATCAGTGGTTGACGGAAGAGATCAAAGGGAACAATATAGCAAAGCGGAAACATCCTCACCTGCTATAACCTTCGAAAGTTTAATCGCAACATTTGTTGTTGATGCATACGAACGACGTGATGTTGCTACATCTGATGTTTCAGGGGCATTCCTCAAGGCAGAGCAGAAAGACTATGTGCTATTAAGGCTAACCGGAGAGGCATTGAAAGCCATATTGAGGGCAAATTCAGATAAATATGAAAAATATGTAACAATGGAGGGAAGTGTAAGAGTTCTATATGTACAACTATTAAGGGCCATGTATGGCACACTTACCGCAACCATATCTTGGTACACCCTGTTCGCCGAGACATTAATGCAAATGGATTTCACCTTGAACCCATACGATTTATGTGTGGCGAACAAGGTTGTGAATGGTACACAATTTACGATCTGCTGGTATGTGGATGATGTAGAATTATCACACAGGGACCACAGAGAGGTAACAAAGATGCTGAAAGTGTTAGAAGGTAAATTTGGAGCTATGAACACAACAAGAGGATCGAAGCACACTTACCTAGGTGTCGATTTCGAAATAACGCAAGGGAGGATTGAGTTATTGATGCCTGAATACATACAGGAATGTATTGATTCTTTTGGTGAAGCGATTAATTCGAACGCTGTCACACCTGCGAATAAGAACCTGTTCGAAATAGAAGATGAAGCAATGGTGTTAGATGATGAAAAAGCAACAATATATCATCACATTGTTCAAAAATTGTTACACGTCTATAAGCGGGCGAGAGCAGACATCCAGGTTGCAATTGCATTTATGTGTACAAGGGTAAGACATCCCAGCACTCAAGATTGGTATAAGTTAAGAAGACTATTGCAATACCTGCATGGTACCATAAACATGAGAAGAATTATATCATTAAAGAATTTTTCGCAAATGGAAATCTATACAGATGCATCTCATGCTACTCACCTAGATATGCGCGGACACACAGGAGGGTGTATTGTAATGGGAGACGGAGTCTTGCATTGCAGATCTTCCAAGCAAAAACTAAATACAAAAAGCAGTACCGAATCGGAGCTGGTGGGGGGTAGTGATTACCTCCCTTACCCGGTATGGCTGTTGTATTTTTATGAGGCACAAGGGTATTGTATTGCAAAGAAGATCATGTATCAGGACAATCAAAGTACCATGAAATTTTTGATCAATGGGAGAAAGTCTTGTGGTAAACAATCTAGGCACGTCAATATAAGGTTCTTCTGGATAGCCGATAGACTCAAGGAACATGACATGACCGTTGAATACTGCCCTACCGATGCCATGCTCGCTGATTTTTACAGTAAGCCTTTACAGGGTGGACTGTTCAAACGAATGCGTGATGTTGTGATGGGGTTGGAGCCTGTATCGATATTCAAAAAACAAAAATGATGTGAGTGATGTGCAGAATGACGGAATTACACAATTGATTAAGAGTAGTCATGAGGATAAGAAAGTGAGTTTATATAACAGCACCTTGACTGACCGCAAGGCGCATGTTGAGAAAAATGTATTGAAAGGAAAAGGCAAAGTTAGTTTTAGCGGTTGCGTCAAAGTTTATGAAAATGGAAGAAAAAGGAGCTACGCGGATACTGTACGTGGACGTAAATTATCACAGATATAAAATATGTATTTATGAAATGCATGAATGAACATGCGTATGCATACATGCACATACATCGGTGTGTGTGTGTGTGTGTGTGTGTGTGTGTATGTTTTTATACATAATGAATGAGTAAGAATGTGAGGATATCAATAATGAACTATTGATATCTTCTCATTCTGTAAAGATAAATACTACTGTAAAGAAATAAGTTTTCAACAGAACTAGAATCAACATCCAGATCAAGTTTATCGTTTGATCTATTGTTTCAACAGTTTCGGATCTTGAAGCGCCCGTGGGTTCAAATCCCTCCAAATATAAAATGCGTTATGATTTAATAACGTCTCGACGCATTCTAAATGTCGTTCCAAAATACAATTTTACTCTCTTAACAAATACTTAATATTATTATATTATTATATAAAACGTAAGCAAGAAGAAATAACTTACTCTTGTGTATTTTTCTATTATTGAGAAGTAAGAGTCAGTGCAAGACTGGTTATTGTATATGAAGTGTAATTATTGGCCTTGCGAATAGATTGATGGGACTCAGTTATTCGGAGATGTTTATTTTTGTATTTTATTCAGTTGACTTTTTACAAATGTATCGATTACAATAATTCTTTTTTATACACTCACAATTTACAAAACAACAGTTTATAAAAGGCTATATTTATTTTACGAAGTAGGAATCTTTCAACACGCTATAGTGAGAGATCTGGATCCTACTGCTGTGAATTGTCAAAATGAGTGGAAATGCAGATATCAGTAAATCGATCAACATTCCGTGGAAAGAAAAGAATGTTTCAACAATGATCTGGAAAATTCTTGGCTGCAGCTCAAGGAAGAGGATATGCAAATATTCTTACTGGAAACAATAAAGTCCCTCCTGAAGATGAGGACTTGAAAGATGACAAAGAAAAACTGAAAATCCGTTCCAACAATGAGAAAGCTTATAATTTGTTTAATTAACTAAGTATGCTATGTGTCTCGTAAAATAATATATTGATAAATATCCAAAAAAATGAGAAAGCTTATACAGATTTAGTTCTCTCTATGGAAGGTGAGGTTTGTTTTTCTTATGTTGATGGAGCTGAGTCAATTGAATTGCCTAGTGGTGATGCGACATTAGCCTGGAAGAGGCTGAACAGTAAAATTGACCGGTAACTAAGCAACAGAGGGTTAGCCAACGATTGGATTTCCAAAACAGAAAAACTTGGAAATTGGAAAGATTATCCTGATGAATGAATCATGGAATTGAAAAGAAAAAGTGTCTATCTGAAGGATATGGGGGTTATAATCTTGGACGAAGATTTTATCCTACATATCATCTCAAATTTACCTGAGTTAATGATAAATATAGTACTCAATCTAATAAATATGATCAGTTATCAGACGTGAACTTCTAATAATTGTAGTTTATCAAATTGTGAGTTATTTTTTATTGTTATTCTAACACAGCATTAAACATAAAAACATAAATTTCTTCGATCCATACATCTTACTCTGTCGTGGATCCACAAAAGATATCTCTGTGCAATATCTTCAACAACATGTGGAACACATACCTTCCACATGATACTAGGTATTAATTTTACCTATTCCGTTACTTCTATTTAGGATCAAATGATTCACACCATGTGACACGACTCATGACGCCATATTGATGTTATCTCATTAATATTCTTCTTCGTATGATCCCTAAATCATACACTTACTGGCATACTTAACCTAAGTCGTTCCTGAACAACCATGGCTTAATTAGATCACTAAGCACATTCGGTGCTAGAGCTTTGGTGAGGCGGTCTGCAAAATTTTGCTTCGATGTTATGATCCGGTAGGTTGCAATTGAGCATGCGCTTGCTTCTCTACAATAATGGTAAGAACATAAATTCGATTTCTTCTTCAACATACTTTCTGGCTTGCTAACATTCATGGCAACTGATCGATTGTCCCCTAACATCTCCGTTGGTCCACCGATTAGCACGCCTAACATCCTCAAGTTGTACCTGAGTTCGATGGTCATTTCCACTGCGACTTTCAACGCTGTCATCTCCGAACTGTAAGTACTTGTTTCAACGGTATGCTGCCGTTTACTATGCCATTTGATAGGTGTACTATTCAAAAACACTAATACTCCGCTAACTGATCGTCTTGTTTCAACATCATTTCTGAGAGGACTTGGTACATCCAATGGTAGTTTTTTCTCCGCATCAGGATATAATTTGCTCCAGTTGTATTGTGTTTCCAGCTTTTCTCCAATCATATCAGGTACACTGGTATCAAATAGAATTGCACCTTTCGCGTGGTGCTTTAGATACCCGAAGATTTGGAAACAAGTATTCAGATGTCCTTCCCTTGGTATAGATTATATCTAGCCATTACTACCACGGGAAACATAATATCAAAGCGCCCCAAGGTTACAGTCCAATTGAGACTACTGATCAACATCCTATATTTCGTGATTCCTTCTTCATCAAGTAGTGGAGTTTGGTCTAGTTCTGAATGGTACCCTCCTTCAAAAGGTGAGTGGTAATTCTTTAACTTTACATCAAATAGCCTTTCTATTTTCTCACATATATTTGTGATATACGTTTTGGCTGAGATTTTGGTGTATAGTTACCTATTATCCTTTCTTCTTTTCCTCTCGATGTCGCCTCCAAGGTAATACTCTGGCTCACCAACTCCTTTAAGTTGAAAACAACCAATTGTTTTGACTTCTTCTATCACACTCATTGGATCCTTAGATGTCACGATGAGATCGTCGACATATACTGCGATATATTCATACTCACCCTAAGTAAGTGAGTAGAAATTATATTTTAAGTGCTATAGTAGTCTAGTATGTAAACAGGGAATAAAAAATGCACTGGCCCAAAATTTAGAACCGACTTTTTTCAGGCGACGAAGCTGCCTTTTTTTTCAATATGAAATCATGATTTAATTTTCGTGTGTGACGTAATCTGTCCTTAACCTCGCTAGTCGTTTTTCGTTTCCTCGACGTTATTTTCCTGGTCCCGTTTTTTTGATACTTACTAATTCCACTGGGTGAGTCCCGTATCATTAAATATTGGGCCAACTTTCTTTTGCGACACTTATTATCCATTTCAACTTTTCCCACAGTTCTTATTGGCAGGAGTTTTTTTTTAATTTTTCGTTTGGTATGTGACATCAATACTTCCTATTTTATTTTTATGCTTCCATTCATATTCGAGTCAATTTTCACTATTTGATATGGATGTATTGGTTTCATTTTGACTTTCCTGGATTTGTATGGAATGTCATCGTTGGTTGGTAACTCCATGCAAATTGATTTGGAAGTCTGAATTGTTTTTCATTCATTGAATATGGCTTGCACGATTATTCTTTTCGTTGGTCCGATGCACTGTTTTGGTTTGTATGTTACACTCGCTATAACCGAGTGCTTCATATAAACTGAAGGACGTGTACATTTTTTTCTTTTTCTTGTTGCTTCGTTTGCTCCTATGGTTGATCTGGTACACTCTTTGGGTTTGTATGTTGCACTTGCATTACCCGAGTGCTTCATACAAACTAAGGGACGTATACTCTTTTTCTCTTTTTTTTTGTTTTTTTTTTCGCTTGCTTCTTCATTATTTGATGGAAATTGTAGATGGGAATTAAAGTTTGTTCCTATCGCATTTCGTTTATCGACTCCAAGTTTCTCTGCGACATCCACTCGACATTTCCACATTTTTGCTGTTGATATCGGAGCTTTATCGAAAAACTTATTGGTGCGGCGAAACAGATGAGCATCTTGAGGTAAGAGCCGCCAAAATTCCCTTTTTAATTGCCGACAATATTTCTTCCATTCATTTCGTAGAACTGATTCCGCCATTCCTTTCGAATTTGCATGAACTATTTGGCATCTCGTCTTCCACATGTGAATGCTCATTTACAACATTGCATGTGAGATTGTTGATGCCCAAGATTCACCGCCAACATCATAGTGACCATTTTTTTTAGGTTTTTTCATGTGCTCGTTTCCACTTGTTTGACAAGATTCCTCTAAACATATTTCTGATTCCTATCTCCATTTGGGATATCACTGTTTTCCTATTTTTTTGTATCCTTTGATCCTTTTTGGTGTTGTGACTCGAAATTCCTGCAACCATTTTTTATTCATACTCACCCTCTCTCATTCTCATCCATAGGTCCATATCAGCTTTGGATGGTTTAAAGTCCATCTTCAATAAAACGCTGACACGTGCTTCATGCCATCTGGCGGCTCTGGTTTTCAAACCGTCTTGTGCTTTATCGATAATCAGCACATTCCCGGTAAGTGCACTATATTCAACTGTAGTGCATACCTTTTCTTTTGTTCTGCCGTGTAAATAAGCATTTGAAATATCAGCTGCTATTACTACCAAATTGTTCAAATCCGCTACAAATACCAGGATTCTTACCGATTCGATTGATACTACTTCGGAATAGATGTCATGATCATCAGGGGTGGTGAAATTGCCTCCTGCAACTAGTCTTGCCTTCCTTCTCCCGTCAAATTTGACGTCTAGCACAATATGGGCAGGGATGTATTGATATCCCTTTGGTACGTCTTTCCTTGTTTCTTTGATGATGAAGGTATCATGTGCTAGCAATTCATTAATCTCCTTGTCGATTGCATTACTCCATAATTTATTCCCATTCAACTCATCTAACCCCAATGCATGTTTCACAGATCGTGGTACTTCCACACCAAATTTGATTTTCTTAAACATCTTTTTAACTTTCGCTTTGAATACTTTTACAGCTCGGACGAAACGACATGGATTTTGATGGTGTCTTTTGCACCATTTAAACCCTTTCCTATTTACTAGCTTCTTCTCATGTGCATATCTTGATACAGTTGACAGATCACTGGCCTTAATCGTGGTCATCGGTTCCCAGGTTTCTTCATCATTGGACCAATGTATTTTTAAATACCATTTTCCTTTTTCTAGTTTGTGGTCGAGAATGCGCTTGAATGAATATAGTTCAGCATTCTCTTCTTGTTTTGCTTGTAGTGGTCGATCAGGTCATTATACGTAATCTATTCTTCTCTACAATTTAAGAACTCTAAAATAAACTTTCCTTGTTTCGTCCAATTAGTTACTTTTGCCTTTTCCTTTACTTCATTATGATCTTCAATGAATTCAAAACCAATTAAATCTTGTGGATCAATTATAGGCTTAGTTTCGGTACCGATCAAGTCATCAGTTGATTGTATAATTTGAGTTTTGATGCATTTCCAACTTTTGTCCATTCATTATTTTCTTTAAATTTATCGTTTTCCCACTAATTATGTATATTTGGGGTTGAAAGAATTCTTGTTCTTCTGCAAATGGGATGGGTATTACTGCATTCCTATTATCAACCGAATCCTCCACTTGATTGGCTGGCAAAGCTCGTAAATTTACATTTTTTAAATCGAGCGCAGAACGCAACACACTTCTCGCAATAACTATATTAGCCTCCTCAGTCAGCACATAATATGTAAGTGCATCACCTACTGAGTGTGATAATCCTAAAAATCGTCCATTTAGCTCTCTTCATGCAGGAAAAGAATTGTGGAATCATGATAATAAATTGGTCAAAAAAACTAAATTGGACTATTTCTGAGATATCCGGAGTGATTCCATAGGCGTTTTCCAATTAAGAGTTTTACTTGCACTGTCATTTAGAATATCCACAGCAAATTTGGTGGCGTATGACCATAGTACATCTTGGGCATTAGTATGGTCCATGACACGATTCGAAATCTTTTTCACTTCTACGCGCCGCTCAGCATAATTTTGGGATTGGTTGTAGGCTTCTGAATTATGTAAGTTAATATTATACTTACGTAGGATCGACATCCACGCATGACTGGTTTGCATTTTTGCATTGTCTGACATCATCGTATACAGTGCTCCTAAATCAGATATAAACTTTTCTAACATTTATGGTCCTTGCAATTCAGTTGCCATGTCATATAGTACGCAAGTGTACATCGACTCTCTTCCAACGAAAATTTGCATGCAATGTAAGGATTGTACCGAGGAAAAGAAGGTATCTGTGCAATAAGTTTCTCTAAGTATATTTTTGTTCAACTGTGGGAATCTACTCTTATAATGATTCTTTAACGGAAGTTTGAGCCAAACGGACCGTAGCTTCTAAGGTACGTGCAACGATATTCATGGGCACTCATGCCAGTTTTGTCTGTAGTGTCAAAAAATCTGCTTGTTCAGTATAAGATATACTTGAATGTACGCAATGTACCTTGGTAGATTGCATGGTATACGTGCCTACAAAATCATCTTCCTCGTAGATTGGGGTTGGTACTCTTACTTCATCTTTATTATTTCCACCTGCTGTAACATCCCAGGGTTGATCACTCGTAAGTACCAATCTCATACATGAGTTAATTTCTTCTACTGTAGGTTTTCTACAGCCAACTATAAAAAGTCCATTTTTCGCAATCAGCGGGACAGTAATTCCATCCATTAACAGATTTTGCTTCCCCCGTGACGAACAGCAACATTGTTTACTGTTACTCCGAATTCACGAGCTTGGTAAGTGCTGAGCAATGAGGTAGCATTTCCCTCAACATATATGCACTCATTGATCACCAGGATGTATGGTACACCCTGGATGACCACCGTGGTAATTGCAGTGACAACTGGAAGTTTGTCAATCTTCATTATTAAATCCTTGTACACTAAGCATTCTTTCTGTTGTTGCTTCTACTGTAAACCCATCACCAACGAGGGATGTATCGCATCCTCCATCCACAAGAATCTCTCCTTCCAACTTCGACCTTGAGGTTGTTCGAGCTGCGAAAGCAGTGCGCAAATCAACATGTTTCGTCCATCTTCCTTATATATCTTGATATAGGGATTATCAGTTGGCATAGGTTGATCAATGATGATATACCTCGGGCGGTAAGTGTATTCGAAATTACCATTGATTGCTGTATGAATATCCAGGGCTAAATATTTGTTTCGTGCCTCTTTTTCAAGATTGAGGGAATGAGCAATAACAGCCTTGATTTCCTCCATATCTTCGGAGTTAAGAAGTTTCACATCGTCAAATTCAATGAACTCATGCTTGTCCCAAAAGAAATCATTGTCATAGTCCGACCATTTGTCAAGATCATAAAAATTAGGGTCTTGTGTAGGTAAGATGACAATTTCAACACTTCCTTTCTTGTAATCATAATACTGGCAGGGTATCAGATCTTTAATATCTAATATATCTCCTGTTGCAATGGAACTGATGTCGATCGTTTCTTCTTCATGGTATGCTTGAACAGAACCAGCAGCGGTGAGACATAATGATCTCCACAACTAGTAAGAAAAATGTTTGCAACTCTCAGAATACATTCTACCAACTTTCGATATACATCTAAATCTCTCATAAAATCTTCTTCATCCAATTCTTCATTCATTTCGCACATCACATGTGCCTTATGCACATACTATCTAGATTAAAAGATGGTTGAAAGATAATTATGAGTTTAGTTTTTACATTTATTACTTTGATCACAAATTACACATACATCCCATACCAGATGTGCTGCCGTCAAATCAGCAAATCCTTGCATCCCCATTATATGTAAATGCAGTGAATAAAAAAGAATCAAAAAAAATAAAGAAAAAGAAACAATCATCAAAACAGAAACGAAAAAAATCGAAAGCACAAATGAAAAAGCACCGAATGCTTAGACTAGAGGCCTACTATAGCAAAGAGAATGAAATAAAGAATGAACGAGAAGAGAGTGAAGAACCCCAGGATCAACAATACGGATCATCGCATAAACAGAAGCAGGATGACAGTATAAGAGTATGGTTTACCAATCCCGGTGGGATTGGAATTGACCCAAAATCCCTCAAATCTCATGGTAGTTTTCGCTTCGTAAAAAGTAAAAGTAAAGCAGACATTATTGGACTAGCCGAAACTAATGTAAATTGGTCTCTATTAAAAAACTCTTATAGCCTATATAGTAGGGTAAAAGAAAATTGGAGGAATTTCAAAACTGTCACCAGTCACAATGTCACAGAGCAGATGGGTAAATGCCAAAGAGGAGGCACATGTACGTATGCCGTGGGACAAACAGCGTATCGTGTCCATTCTATTGGCAAAGACCGAAGAGGACTAGGAAGATGGTCCTGGATCCAGGTCCAAGGAAAGGATAAGCATTATACCCGTGTATATACAGCATACCGCACAGGGCAGAAACCAGCTACTTCGAAACTTACTACTACATATGACCAACAAATGAGGTATATAAGAAAAAAGAAGATGAATACCCAACCTAGAGCTCTCTTTGATAGCGATATCATTAAAGAATTCAAAAAAATAATAAAGGAAGGAATTCAGATAGTCTTAATGATTGACGCAAACGAAGGAATAGAAAATGGGAATTTTACGACCATGCTAAGAAAAATTAGTCTAAAAAATGTCTTTGAAACCCTTCAAATACTACCGATGCCTCCAACCCACCATTCGGGATCGCGCCCAATATCAACGGTATATGCCTCCACATCTCTTCAAGTGCAAGCAGCAGGAATCCTTCAAAAAGGAATAGGAATCCAAGGGGACCACAGGAATATATTTGTGGATTTTTCTCAAACATCGTTCATAGGAGCCCCCCTCTTTAAAGTCGAATCCCCTCCTATCAAGAAACTACAGTTGCAGGATAGTCGGATCTACAAAAGATTCCTGAAACACCTAATCAATCATATCCATTCAACCGACCTCCATGAAAAAGCAGAGTCATTAGTAATAGCATGTACATCAACCCAGGTAAAAGATGTAGGTAAAAAAATGGAAATCATAGACGAGCAGCTGGGAAGAGGAATTAGTAACGGTATAAAGAACTGTCGAAAAAAACGGATGGGTCAAATCCCTTATTCAGGGTTGTTACGGGATCTTTGGAAGGAAAGAAGGTTGTGGCTACTAGTATACAAAAAGAGAGTCGGCCAAAAAATATCAAACCGAACTATACGCCGCCTGGCAAAAGCACGTAATATTACCAATCCACTATCATATCATATCCTTGATATCAAAGAAAGACTGAAGAATTCTGAACTAAGATATAGGCAATTTGTACCTCATGCTAAGACTGAAAGAGAAAAGTTCTTTGAGGAACTTGCGATAGCTAATGCAACAGAAGGTAATACTTCGAAAGAAAAACTTTTAAAAAGGATAATGAATACGGAGTCAGCCCGAGAGCAAGGAAGAATAATGAGGCGGTTTTTCCCAAAAAACATAATCACGAAACAGGTAGATCGAGTCAAATTTCGTACCAACGGAGAAGAATATGAAGTTCATCAACCAAATGATATAGTAGAAGCAATACAGAAAGAAACGAAAAGTAAATATTCATCAACTTCAGAAACCCCGCTAATGAAACCAGACATTCATGAACTCCTAGGAAATTATGCAGAAACCCCATTCGCACGTGGAATGCAATCTGGCGATATTCCCTACCCCTCCCAATTCTCCAGATGGACCAAACTAATGTTAGATAAGGTAAAAATCGATCCGAATATACCCATGCAATCACCAACCATGACCAAAGAGGAAGTCAGATCAGTATGGCAGGTGACAAAAGAACAGAAAGCATCCTCCCTGAGTGGAAGGTATAATGCAGTGTACAAATGTATGAGTAAACACCCATTTTTATTAGAACTCTTAACTAACACGATGAACTTACCATTCGTAACTGGTAGACCATACGACAGATGGAATAAATTTTTAGATATCATGTCGTTCAAAAAGAGAAATAATATCCAGGTGGACACCCTCCGTACCATCATAATTAGCGAAGCCGATTGGAATGCATCGGGAAAGATCTTTGTGACCCGCAGGATGATGAAACAGGCAGAAGCACTCCATTTACTCCCCAAGGAACATATCGGCGGAAGAAAAGGGAAGAAGGCCACAGATGGCGCTCTTACCAAGCGCCTCATTATGGAAAATGCAAAAGCACTTAAACGACCAATGGCCATCATCTCAACGGACGCGGCAAACTGCTACGACCGAATGATCCATAAATTTATTGCATTGGCTTGTAGGAAATGGGGACTCCCAATTCAGGTTATTAAATCATTACTCCAACCCCTCCAAAGAGCCCGACACTTCACACGCACGGCCTTTGGTGACTCAGATACATACTTCGAAGGAACAAATTTACAAGGGGCGGGCCAGGGCAATACAGGGGCCGCCCCCTTCTGGACGAGTGTATCAACACATATGATTGAAATAATGAAGGACCTACTCTACCATGCCAAGTTCACCTCTCCATTAACCAAACAAGATATAATACTTGCACTCATAGCATTCGTGGATGATACGGAGTTATTCATCACTTCTGAAAATGATAACATCCAAGAACTCATTGTCAAGGCGACGCAAGCGATCAATGTCTGGAGGGAAACGCTTCATGTTACAGGAGGAATCATGCGACCTGAGAAATGTGCTTGGACCTTAATGGCGTATTCACACAAAGGAAAAGGTACAAAACTTCTCAAAGAAGCTGATACTCCAGGAGAGTTATTCATCCCAAACCAGGACGGGGATCTTGAAAAAATCTCCCGATATGAAGGTTCAGATGCCCAAGAATATTTAGGAGTAAAGCAAACAACAATTGGAAATGAAAAGGCGCAGATTCGAAAACTTGAAGAAAAAATAGATGCATGGAACCTTAACATGTCAAAAAGCACTATGTTCCCACTATATAATCTACAAGCGACATCAAGTAGAATCAACCGAACGATTGCGTATCCGCTCCCAACCATGACAATGTCTCCACAATCAGCACTAAAGTTATCTAATCGATTATATTCGAAAGTACTACCGAAATGTGGCATCACCAGTAAATTCCCAATAACATATCGTTACCTATCACACCGTTTCCAAGGATTAAATCTTCCCCACCTATATTCCACACAAGAGATATCAAAAATAAAAGAATTATTGAATTTTGGATACACGGACACAACTTGCTGGGACCAGATGAAACTGGGTCTTGAACATCTACAATTACAGTTAGGATCACAAGACATTATCTACTCGTTACCATTCTCCCGCTTAGCACATCTCATCCCAAATTCGTGGTTCAAAACCCAATGGAAATTCATCAACCACCAAAACCTTCAAATTAAAGGATGGAAAGCACAAATTCCCCCTTTAAGAGAAAATGACCAACATCTAATGATCAAATTTGTAAAGATAGGGGTTCCAAAGGAGGATCTGGAAATATTAAACAAATGCAGATATTATCTCCAAGTGAATACTCTAGCTGAAGTTAGTACAGGAGATGGGATCCGTATCAAACTTAGTATTTTGGATGGGCATAGACCAATTGATAGAATTTCTCCATATAAATGGCAAACTAATAAAAAGCCAACAGTCCGAGATTGGAAAGTCTGGTCACAATATTTAAAAACTACATTTTGTCTGTGCCCAGATTCAAGGATACTACGGCATCATCTGGGAAAATGGAAAGCCCATTCAAGAGAAGCATCTAAGTGGTTTTATCATAGGGATGCAAATCGAATTTTCCAAAAAATTCCAAACTCTACTTTATTTAAAAAATATGAATATACCCTGGACATCCGAACGTCTCCACGCTCCAGAATAACATGGTATAAATCAAGATCCATCTTACGACTTCCAATGGATATATTTAATCAAATGGAGATTGCTACGGTAAATGAATTACGAGACTGTAATTATATAGCCTTTGAAGGTTCAGATAACAGTGTAAGGCCACCTCCAACTGTATTGAACCCAAACTTCCATCAACAGTTACAGCAAAACGGATCACCAAAATGGATGCAAAAATATCTCCCAGACTCCATTAAATCCCTCCGGCAAACAGAATTACAACCGTTCATGCAACAAAAACTTATTATGGTCTCTGACGGCTCATATGAGGAAAATGTATCTTCCGCAGCAATCATCATAGAAACAGAGGATATGCAAAAGCGTCTAGTCTTCCCGATCATGTGTCCAGCAAATGATGAGGATCTCCCAATAAATGACTCGTACCGTGCAGAAATGATAGGAGTACTAGCTGGACTGACATTCATCAAAACCATCGAAGAATTGACAGGGCAGATTACACCTGTCCAAATATCATGTGATAACGATTCAGTGTTAGATGTGGCGGAAAACTATACGTATGCGTCTGGACAAACTCGACACTTTGATGCAGTCAAATCCATGATAAGTATCAGGAGCCAAATACATTCTACGCTCACTTATTTACAAGTGGATGGCCATGCAGATAAAACTAAAGCCTACGAATTTCTGACAAGAGTGGAACAACTAAATGTTGAATGCGATCTTATAGCGAAATCAGTCCGCCAACTTCCTCCCCTCCCTTCTTCTGACAATTACCTACAAAATGAAGGACTTACCGTGTGGTGGAAGAACAATAAAATCTATTCAAAATTAGACCTGTACCTACATGAAATCTTTCAGGCCTCCCAAGCACTGGAAATAATTCGGAAAAAGTATCATCTCACTCCCACCCAATTTCATAATATCGATTGGAATGCAATGCAAAAGGCATCCTCATTTATGTCGGTGCAGAAAAAGATATGGGTGTCAAAATTTGTTACTAAAACACTACCAGTAGGACAAAACATGACACGGAGAAATCATTGGAGTGAAGATTACTGCCCCCGCTGTAAATTATGCATTGAAACTCATGATCACCTTCTAACATGCAATCACCCACAATGTCACCAAATCTTCCGCAATTCCATAGACAAACTCGACATCTGGTTAGAAGAGCAACAAACCCCTTCCAAACTCCATGAACAACTCCTTATCCTTATAACGTCCTGGAAACATGGTGAGGTTATTCCTCAAAATCATAACTTCGTCAAACCAATTCAAGACCAAATACAATTGGGATGGGTTCATCTAATGGAAGGTAGACCAGCGCAATCATTCACCACGTATATGTCCCAACATTATGAGGCCATTAATAGTAAAAGGAAAGGCAGCACATGGACATCACTATTCATATGCAAACTGTGGACATGGATATATGGCGATATATGGCAAAATCGCAATGAATTCGTACATAAAAAGAATGAGGAAGCCATAGCGACAAGAACGAGGGAAAATCTTCAAAGTGAAATGAGACTTCTTTACTTTTCCGAACAACAACAGAATCTCCTTCATCAAGATCAACATCTATATACACAATCGTTATCTGAGCTCCTCCAGAATCATGACGCATATATTAAAGCATGGAATGAATCAATGAGGATAGCAATCTTTGATAGGGACAGAGTTTTCTTACCAGAAGATAGAGCACAATCGGCATTTATGAGAAGCTGGGTATATGCATTTCGAATAGATTCCACATCATCCCCCAAATCACACACCACAACGAGAGCCGCAAAACGGAAAAAACGAGTTAATGCAAAACCTCGCCGCCAACCGCATCTCATCAAACACCACACCATTACAAACCCCACAAAACATCCCACTGCCTCCACATCATCGGTTCCCACGAAACGAAGGCGGATTCAATAAAAAAAAAAAAATCTCCCCGATACCAATCAACAATCGTTCTTCCCTGTTTTACACTTGTTTTAATATAGTGGTTTCCATATTTTCCCACGCAAAGCATGCGTATTCATAGAACGGCAACTTAAGAGTTATACTCACTGTCGCTTCAATGGCTTGCCATTGGGGCCGCGGGTCGCCCATGCATATGGGCATGGCGACCAGAAAAAGTCCGTTACGGGCATATAGTTAAGATATTAATTATTATAATCTATGCGTTATTTATTTATTTATTCATCCCATACCAGATGTATATCGAAACCCACTTGGTTTCAATGGCAAGATCTTTGACATCTGTTGGCCAGACAGCTGTTCAAAGAATTCTCATTGCATGTCCCACTTGCATGGCAATACTGATCTCC
>Ga0209092_10002340_pt1 | contig 17476 bp, 9 predicted proteins | sample FraStrMetagenome_FD_187446 | JGI IMG/M metagenome (GOLD analysis project Ga0209092, IMG submission 187446) | Marine eukaryotic phytoplankton communities from Arctic Ocean - Fram Strait ARC3M Metagenome (SPAdes) (version 2) | ecosystem: Environmental > Aquatic > Marine > Oceanic | place: Fram...
CTTCTTGATGAGATATCAATCTAGTGGGCTCATTGAACTATAGTCTAGTGTGAGAGAATTTGTGTTTTGCGAGACCACTTTGTATGGCGCGAAAAGTTTGTAATCCTATCAATTTAGAGTAAGCGATTAGAAAAGAGTTTGATATTATTACAAGTTCAAAAACCTTACCATGTATACAATCCTTTTCCTTGTTTATCGATAATGCAAATAGCGAGTCGGAAGTTGCAGATGGCGGACTATGTGGGGTGAAAGTTTGACATGAGTAGCATTATTTATCGTGTGAGTGGAAGGTGTGTTGTGTGTTGGTGATGGTAGCGTTATGGATGTACGGATAAAAAAAAGGAACGTGAATGTGAATCCATATTCATTTCCATATCCCATTTGCAAATCATTTCCATATCCCATGTGCAAAAAAACTGCACATGGGATATGGAAATGAATATGGATTCACGTTCACGTTCCTTTTTTTTCATCCAATCAGAATGGATTATTTTTCAGAAAAAGCTAATTTAAAAAAATGAACGTGAACGTGAATCCATATTCATTTCCATATGTCGCAAGTTGGCAACCCCCAATGTTATCGCAATCTGAGGTATCGTACGTTCAAGCTTTTTCACAGGAAAAGGAAAGGCGCGCGTTTTTTGGCAGTTTCAATACACGAGTAACTATTTCATTTATGAAAAAGATATCTTGTGACTTGTGACATAATAAAAAGATTTTCCAAATCGACGACTCTCACACTGCAATGTTGAAGACGTGACAGTAACATAGAGTACATATCTTATTTCTCCTATTCAATCATTAGAGTCGCGTCAAGTTTTGACTTCTAAGCTTAGCAATTTATCGAGATTGAAACTCATTTCTCGAACCATTGCTTCTAGTAGATTTATCCAGGAAAGTTTGTCCATCATCTACATTCAACTTTTGGATTTTGCGCGAAAGATTTGTTTTGGTGCAGCTTCTATTTTTGTATTGAAAGGCCCCTTTCACACTATTCAATTTTCGTCATGGTTGAGTTTGGCTTGAAGCTCGAGGATAATAAAGTAAAGAAGTGGTCGGATAAATATATTGATTATGAATATCTTAAAGAGCTGCTTCAGCGGGTTCAAGATACACACAAGGCACTGGCAAACAGCGAAAAGAAGCATAGTGCCATTTTAGGAGCTCACCGACATCATGACGATCTTTCAGTGAATGCGCTTCCTCCACGAAACGTTGAGAGAAAAAGTACTATCAATTTCATAGACGAACACACTAATCTTTTGCATGACGACAATTCGAGCTTAAATCCGACCAACCAAGGTTCTGGATATAAATCCACCGATGGGAAGGTATCAGAAAATGGTTCCATAAGACGAACTTTGTCATCAGCAAGTTTGTCATCAAATATGGGTTTACCAATGAAGCGAACTATGTCAGAATTATCTCTTGCCTTTCAAGGAGTCTTCAAAAAATCAGGCCCGAATGAGTCTTTAATTATTACACGCCACGAAGCTTTAAAACAATTATTGGTCGAACGTACAAATCAATTTTCCAATAAAATTCGAGATGAGTTGAATAAGATCCAGTCATTTTACAATGAGCAGACGGAATATTTGGACTCGAGTTTTGATTATTTGGATAAGACTGTGGCAGACGCAGCTCGGAAGATGGACAAAAGTAGAGCAAATTCACAGAGTTTTAGCGATTCGGAAACGCTATTAATTGAGAGTCAAGGTACTGGAACAAATTCGTTAACCAGAAGTCAAAGGAATTCTTTGAAAATTGGTCTCAACCGAACTATTTCAAAACGGTTGTACAAAGCTCGTTCTAGTAAACGTATTGTAGGAAAGATGCTTGGATTAGTTGATGCTGCATCAGAATCAGAAAATGAAGATGAAGATGATGATAAAGTTCTGTTGAGAAACAATTCCGATAGCATCAAGAGGAGTATAAAATTTTTATATCGCGATGCCAAATTGTTGCGAAACTATGCCAGTATCAATTACACCGGATTTGTGAAGATAATTAAGAAATTTGACAAGAAGGTTCCAGATCAAAAAGGTTTCTTCAAAAAAGTTTTTGATGACCAAAATATAAGCTTTCAAGATGGAACCAAAATCGACAAGTTGATATTCAAATTGGAGAAGGCGTTTGCAGGGTGGTTTTGTGATGGTGCGTGCATGCAGAGTAATGCAAACCCCATCAATTTCTAACGTGTGTAATTTTATCCGCACAACAGGAAATATGAACGTGGTCCGTGCTAGTATGTTACCAAAACTGGGCGATAGTTTGGAAATGGATTGGGGCCAACTTCGATTAGGTTACCGTTTGGGTATGTGTGCCATTTTAACAGTTTGGGTTTGTTGGGATTGTGTGTGGGGGCTTGTGCGGGATGGTAAGTGTTGAACGTTTGACAACATTGTTAAAAGTAATTTAAATTGAAGATGGCTATTAATATCCATAGGGAACTCATCCATTGGTGGAAGAGTAGCATTTCCAGTTTTTCGATGTTGTGGATGCTTGGTAATTCTGCATTGGTGTTGGGGCGCATCGGTATTTTTGTGGAACCGTTATAGAATTAATTATATTTATTTGTTTGAGTTTGATCCACGTTTAGTTCGCAGGCCTTTGTTGATGTGAGTTCGACCAGGAGAATTTTGTGTAGATCATGCAAATTGTCTTACTGAAAAATTCATCCAGTTTTAACGATGCGGTAGATGAGACACTGGTATTTTTGTTATTGATGTTGTTGTACTATAAGGTAAGAGATAAATCAATCTTTATTTTTTGCGAGATTTGTTTTAATTACGTTTTCACTTGTTTAGGCCGGCGCGGACGATATTCCAGATATAGCACCACCCGGTATCTATCCATTTCTCCTGGTATTATATACTTTAAAACGGCTTATTTTTCCTCTGCAAGTAAAGGGTAAACTCTGGAAAGATATTCGTAGCGTCGTCGCAGCACCAATTACACCTGTCACTTTCTTTCATTCCTATATCGCAGATGTTTTCACAAGCATGGTAAAAGTATTTCAGGATATGGCATGGTCAACATGTTACATTCTTTCTGGGGACTTTCTGGTCACAGATCTAGAAAGCGAGTACAAGAACTGGCAAAAAGAAATTTGGTACAAAAATATCCTTATCCCGCTGATATGTCTTCTACCGCTTTGGATTCGCTTCTTCCAATGCTTGCGAAAGTATGCTGATACAGGAAAACGTTGGCCGAATCTCGCGAACGCGACAAAATATGCGTTCTCGCAAACAGTGACTTTATTCGGCGCTTTCCATCCACTTTACTTAATGAAGGTTCACGAATTGAATGGAGGGACGAAAAATCTGTTTCAGATATTTTGGTTTGGAATGTTTATAATTTCCAGTCTTTTTAGTTACTGTTGGGATATTTTCATGGATTGGGGTCTTGGCCGTCCAAAGTATAACTTTCTTGGTCCCCAACTCATGTTTCCGAAACATTCGACCTATTATCAAGTAATGTTTGCGGACTTATTTTTGCGATCTATGTGGGTCTTGTCGTTGATTCCACCTAACACGGGGGCCAAATTTGAGTTTCCAAGCTACTTGTCTTTCGTGACTGCTGTTTTAGAACTTTTGCGGAGGACGATGTGGGGTTTGTTCCGACTAGAGCACGAACAGAAATCAAATACAACTGGATACAGAAGAGTCGAGTTTGTTCCGCTACATTTCAGCACCGCTGTTGAACATAAATATAAACGGGACGTGACTCATCGCGGAAAATCTGTTTTAGCGGAAGTAGGCATAGTAACTTTTGTAGTTTGTGGAGTTTGCGTCACAAGCATCATTTCAGCACAGAGAAATAACCCAGATTTTGCAGGTGAACTTTGAGAAATCGATTTGTTACGGAGGATGCACCTATTTCCTATCTTGAAAGAACTGACAAGATTATCGACGTCTTTAAACATAAGTAGCTTCCCATTCTCTCCTTACAGTTTGTAATTTACTGTTGCCATCTCTATGTGATGAAAATATATTACTAGAGACTCACAAAAGCGTGATCGAGAATTAGAGAATTCCTTAAGTTTTTGGAATTTCACAGTTGAAGTTACACTGTGATGTTTGGAGTGGATTAAGAACTCGTCACGACAATTCAGATGATGTTATCAAGAATGCATTCTTCGAAATTGCATTAGGAATATTCATTCAATGAACAGGTTCCTAACGTACAAGGATGATATCCTTGGCTTACACACATACTCGTATATACTTCATGGTCTCATTGCATGATAAAATATCACGAAATAATCTACCGGTATTTGAATTTAGCACACGCAGACATGCACACAATCGACAAAGCAGTAGCAACCAGCTTTCCTGTGGCGAACGGGTGGTGTGGAAGCTAGTCAACGACCTCCCCAAACATAACCAGCGGACATTGCGTTGTGTTCAGATGCACTTCGTGAATTGGATGGATTTTGGTTTTGGTGCACCTACGCGCAACCGCACAACGCCTCACGCCTTCACACACCGCGCATAGCGCTGCATAAAAAATACTTTGAAGTGCAGTAATATATTTTTGTTACACCATATCTCTCTCTATCCGATATATACGAGTACCTATTCTATTTTTGTAAACGTTTCTCCTTGAATTTTTGATTGACCATGGCAAGGAGCACGAGCGTACGATCAATTCGTCCTTCGAGCAGTGAGGAAGATGAAAGGCAAATGAAACAGCCAAGTATTCCTAGAGGATCCTATTGGCTCATAGTGTTTGTTCCTGCGTTTGTCTACTACTGTAACTTAATTGCTGGTGAGAGGTATTGTGTCAACTACTCCTATGCGCGTCAGTAACCAGGACGCGATTTAATCTAGGATGGATGTCTTTTGGTATAGTTTGTTTGATGAGTGATTCAATTTGTAAAGCGATGCTTTAGTTGTGTGGGCGCAAATCGTCAGATTTTCATTGACCTATTTATTTGCCAGTTAGGATAGTTTATATGATAATTTCTTCTCATAATTCACCTTTTTGTGCAATTTAATCAGGAACTTTTCTCATTAATCGATATATTATCATAAGTGATGTTGCTATTTTACAGGATGATTCACCTGCTTTACTACATTTGTCTTCGGAACAGGATAATGTGCATGGTGTCAATGAAAAAAGGCTACGTTATGGAATTGAACTGCTTTGGGATACGTCGCATTCGAATGAAAATAATACTAGTAAACTTCATGGGCTTGTGTGGAGACATAGCGAGGAACTTGGAAGAGGGTATTTACTTATTTCGGACAAATCGGCAAATAATCGGATTTGGAGATGGGAGGAGGGTGGTGGACCAATTACAATTGGTAGAACTTTGTACATGGAACGCAGTGGGTGCCGTTCGAATAAAACTTTATGTGAAGATGCTGCGTACAATGATGAACCCATTGGTTCAGCAGGCATGGCTGTTGAAGTTGGCGGGAAATTGGATGATGCAGGGGATGCAAAGTTGGTCATTTGTGAGCTTGGAGAACATAGGATTGTACGCTTGGAAAACGATGGGGCTCGGACGCCCTTGGCTACACACCATATGTCCTCATCTCGCAAATTAGAGAGTCCAATAGACCTAATATACACTTCATTTGGGGATTTACTCTTCATTGAACAACAGATTGCGAAAAATGATGAAAATTGTGGAAGCAATAAAAGTGTTAATAGTAAGATTTGGCGCATTCCGGAGGCTGCAAGGATTAGGCCAATCACGGCTTCAGAGAGTCGTCAAGCTCATTTTCTAGAAGGTGCACCAAATAAACTTGACCTTTTATACAGCAAAATACCTAGTGCGGGGGGACTTGCGATGTCATCCGATTTAGAAAGTGTTTTTGTAACAAGCAAAATGTCAAGTGGTATCTTTATCTATCGGATTCCCATCAATTCGTTGGACAATTATATTGTAGAAGATCAAGAGGTAAGCGAAAGTGTATCAAGAAGACGACTAACGGTTATCGAAGAAGACCAAGATGAATTAGACGAAGCAGATTTTGATGAATTAGATTTGGAAGATTTAGAGGAAGAATTATATCTGATGGGAGAAAGCAATGATGATGAGCTATTGTTAGAAGACTACATGGATGAAGAAAATATTGAAGATAGTGAAAGCATTAACGATTATATTCGAAAAATTGACGAAGAACTAGCAGGTCTTGAGAAACAAGTTGTTATGGAATCTACAAAACCAGTTGAGATTATTAGTGATAATGGTAGTGAAGCAAACATCGATGAATTTGTTGATGTTGATGATACAATCGATGGTGCACTTGATCATATTGAGCTTGAAAAATTCTCTTTTTTTGCGAATTCATCTTTGGGATGTTCCCATATTGGCGGAATGAGTGTTGACTCTGGGTCAAATGTTTGGATAGCGGCAGGATCTTGTGGATTGCTTGTCTTATCAGACGACGGAAAGTTGATTGGACAAGTTCCAATTCCGGGTGAAGAAGTGATGGCATTATCATTTGGAAATAACGGGTTTCTCTACTTAACGTCGGATACCAAATTGATGCGAATTAAGACTCTTTCGAATCCTTTCGTAATACCTGATATGATAGTGAGGAAAAGCTCCTAGTCAATATATGTTTGAATTCATTTTTGTCGCTTTACATTGTTATTTGAGTGCACTACTATTGCGTTTACTTGGTGTCATACGTTTTACTGTTTACTGCTTTTCGGGTAATCTTTTACTACAACAAACGCTAGGATGACAACAACATTTACATTGATAGATTTGAAAGAGATGCCGAGCTATCCCCAGTACCAATACCATGTTTTCAATTGGTAAACTCGATTCACTAGTACTAATTCATCACATAACTTGAGACTTTGGAGAAAGGTTCATACACATACCTTTCTCTCATTACCTGTCACTGAGTTTTGACTTATTGTAAAAAACTCTAGGCTGTTTTTCGTACCAGTCCATCAACATGGAATGCAGAATGTGCACTTTTTCAGAGTGTCCGTGGAGGTTCCATTTTGTTCTTAGTACTGAGGAAAAATATGTTCGGTTGTTTATGTTTCTCTGCAAGTTCATGGAGAGTTCACTTTAGTGGATTTCACTGCTACTGAGTATCATGTTCAGAAAGGAAATGAGAGTCAGAAAATATAAGGGAGTTGGATGTAGTTCAAGAAAAAAATTAACGGCAATAGATTTGATGGGATGATGTGATATCAAACGATTCTATGTATGAAATCTGAACAGGTCAAGAATTAGTTCTCATAGGAAAATCCATGCAAAATATAGCAGCATATCTCAATTTGTATTTTGCCGATTCGATATAAAGACTATACAACAAAAAAGGTGTTATAAGGTGGATATAAAAATTTGTCATCGTCGGCGATGCATACCTCTGATCACTTATCGATTTGCTTTCCTAGAATTGCAGCTCTATTCGTTACCTGATCTACTTGTTAACATCTTCATGTCAGATTTCCCACCATCTGTCAAGAAATAGTCGATCTTCTGAGCTCTACCTGTAATGTACAGAGAGTGATTTTGGGATTTGTATTTCTTCCATCCCGGCAATGCATCCAATATTATGCCAAACTTCATTCCAAAACCAGGATCCTTGCATAAAAGTTTTAGCAAATCTACTGCATAAACCGTCGCAGCATCAGGATTCTTTACTTTGGTCAAAGTAGGACTATCAAGAACTTTTTCGAGTAAAACTCGAGGCAACTCGCAATTTAATGCCTCGACTAAAAGCACATGCCGTCCATGAGCACATCCAGGGGCTCCTCGTACTACCTCAGGATTTCTACTCGCAATTTCTTGCGGATTCTCAGTAGTGCGGACGTCAATACCCTTTCCTTCAACCGGATTTGGCATGTATCCAGAAAGGTTGGGATTTGGAGTAGGCTGTGATAATGTTTGCGTTTGCTCATAAGAATGGGAAGGAAGAGACCGCGAGTCAATATGTTGCGTGAATGATTGTCCAGGAACATACTGTATTTGAGTAGAAACACCCATATCTTGTACGCTTGCATACAACTGATTTGGCATTTTAGCCTCCTCTACTGTTGATTCGTTTTTCGACCCGCTAGCAAGAGTTCCAGGTTTTGGCATCATTTGTGCAGAAGAAGATTGCCCATATGAATCATCACTATAAGTAGGATTGTGCTGGCTTAGTGGATTTCTCATCTCGCTACTAAACTGCACATTCGTTGTTTGATGATCAGAATATTGCATTATACTGGGGAACTTTTGCTGCTCTTCAACAAGCGGGTAAGTATGTGAGGTAGATAGCGAGGTATCTGGCCTCTCGAAGATTGAATTATTCTGATTGTAAGTTGGATAACGCTCTAGTTGTGGTTGCATAGATTGTCCAATATTGCGTTGTAGACTGTCCTGTTTTCTATCGCTCATGTGCGATGATAAGGGATGACTTTGAGTCGTTGCAAGCGGATGGTGCTGCTTTGATAAATTTGATGAAAGGGGGTTAGGTTGCTGGGATAGCGGATGGTGCTGCTTTGATAAATTTGATGAGAGGGGATTATGTTGCTGGGATAGCGAGCCAGAAAGTGAGTGCTCAGACTGCATTGAAGGATTTGGAAGTGAATTTTGATTCGTTGCAGAAATATGGGAAAGAGGATGAAGTGATGGAACCCCATTGGAAAGCGGGTGCTGCTGTGACGAATAGGATATGGATCGTTGCTGGTGATCAGATACGGTGCTTGAATGTGAACGTATCTGCTGCGTTGCATCAAAGAGAGGATGAGGCGCAGATGTGTTGAGGGGGTTACCATTCACGATATTCACATGTATTGGATCATACGAGGAGTGGTTTTGTTGCAACTTGTTGTCACGCATTGGCATACTTCCCTGAGTGAGCTTCCCCGATTTTGAAGGATCATTATTGACAAAAGATGATGTTAAATTTGGTGACTGAGTAAAACTGGTATCTCCCTCTTGACTATACTCTGACCCCTTTAAATTATCAATCTGTTCATTTGCCAAAATCACGTTTCCTTGTTGGGGGTGAAGACGGTGATAAGCAGGTGCAGGATGTAGCACTCGATCAGAAATTCCCGTTGCAGGATTTTCTTGTCCTAACACAAAAGAGGTAACATCATTAGATTTTGTTTCATGCCCTTCAGCAGAATTTTGAGTTTCTGTAGTAGTACACTCAGCATTTGAGGGGATATCGTTTCCCTTAATATATGCAATCTCATTAACTTGATCAACGTCTCCAAGTGCATCTTTGAATATTTTTAATAAACATTCAATCATGAAGGCGCTATCGATGTGGAGTGATACCCCTCCGCAAATTGCTCCAATTAACAATGAGATTATTCCGTTTTTCCCATTAGAACCGCTCAGAGAAGCAAGCGCTTCCACGTTAGATCTTCTCGTCGATGCTACATGGACTATACGAACAGCACTAAGTAGAGGGGTGCCACTTAACTCCACATCTAGCGAGCGCTGCATATACAAAGCAGCTTGAGACATATATCCCCATTGTGAAAGTTTATCACACAAGGTATGTTTGATTTTGCATAAGTAAACAGCAGCACTAGTCAGAAGCTGTAAGACATCCTGTTTTGCAACGGAAAGTTCAGAACTTTCTTGAATTACTTGATGCTCCGATTGGGCACCTGTCAAAGTGTTGAGTTCTTGTGACCACCTTTGTAAGAGCATTTCCAGAAATCCACTTGGATCGTGAAGCGCAAATGAAGGCTCTTTCAGGAAAAGACGAACGTAAACACCACCAATGTATAGTTCATCCTGAAGTTTCTTGTACTTCACTTGGAAACCCGGTGGTAATGTGAAAAATTCTTCCCTAGCATTATCGTTTTCCCTTGCATCTAAACATTTATCCAAATGGTCTGCCATGGCGCTTCGAAGTTCGACACGCATCTCACCGTCCCATATTAGTTCAGGTGTCTCACAAGATCCATCAAATGCGCTAAGCAACGCGTCAGCACCCTCTTCTTTCAAAAGTGAAACGAGCGCTAAAGGAAGAAATTTGCTCAGGAGAGATGTTGCACGGACACCGGTCGTTGGATCCCAAAGTGAGCGAGCAAGTGTCTTTGCAGCACCCTGTCTACTTGACCACAGTGTTGTGAACTTTTTGTATCCGGCTAACATACCTAGCAACTCTAGCCAACCACTGGATTTGACAAGGTAGTCAGCTATTGACGGTGAAGAAGTCAAGGACTCTAAAAGTGCCCAGCCGCGGCGTTGCCGCTTATCGATTGCAAGAGCAAGGTCAGCCTCTCTTCTTCCATCTTCTGCATTTTGAATAAAATCTTCAATCTTTTCCGTCTTGATATCATCCACAGAATCTGTTCTCTCTAAAACTTGTAATAGACGCCATAACTCCTTTTGTTCAGCGACAGCGTCTGCGAACGACTGCTTAGGCGACAGAAGTGTTAAAATATCTGAAGCTAGCTCAAATGCTTCACTTGTTTCATCTAGGTCTAACAAATTTAGTAAAATAGCTGGACCACAATTGCTTCGATCGTATAGGACGTCATCAATAAGTCCGTCAATTTGTACCAAGCATAGAAGAGCTTTGACACTCATGAAAAACTCCTGACCAGTAACATTATGCTTTGAATTTTCATCATTGCTAGACGCGATGCATTTTGAAATAAATTGAAGCAAGGCGATAGCAAATGCTGAAGTATTCTCGATTTCACGTAAGCACACTTTCCCACCTCCTAGAGAATTAAAAACTCTAAGATATATACCACCAATATTGATTTCGTTTCGTAAATCTGTATATGAAAAGTCATTTGCGACGACAATTTCTTCTTCAAACGATCGGTATCCTACCTCTTCCCTGCTCTTTTCTTGCGTGGCAACAAAGTCAATTAGTTCTTTTCTCATATTCACATTCCATATCCGAGTTGGCGTTTCTATGTTTACATTAAGTGTTTTAAGTAATTCGGTAGACCGCTTATTCCGAAGCATCTTCGATATGGGTGGGGTCAAAATTGTTTTTATCATAGAAGAAAGCTCTGAGTTAAACGGTGTCACGAGACTTTCTTCAATCATGACGCCACACAGTGTCCCAAGAGCCACAGCAGCAAGTTTAGCGTGATTGTTGCTTGCTGCCTGTGTCATAGCACTATCTATCTGATCATCATTTTGAACAGAAACATTTTCTAGCGTGGGATCAAAAGACAATAGACACCTAATAAGTGGCCACGTGATTCCACTTCCAACCAAAGCATTTTGTAAAATTGTATCTTTAGACATCTTTGCAACTCCTTCGAGAGAATACTTCTTTATCAGAGGATAACTATCATCCCAGTATCTCCCGTCAACACATCTTCTCCAATCCATACAGAATGAATCCATGTCTTTAAGTCTTGTAATTGCTACACGACCAGCATCGAAATGGGCAACTCCTGAGATCGTCCGAATAACATGCATGATAATTTGTTGACAAAGCTCTTTCGTAAGTATATTCGGCCTATCAAAAAATCCAATTTCTTTTGCCTCGACGAAACATTTCATAAAATAACGAAGGACTTGCGCCAAAATCACTACACCACCTTGTTCAACTAGTTCTTCTGCATTCAAAGGCGAAACCAGACATGTCTGATACGTAAGTTCCACGGCGGTTTTGATAAAGTTCGCCCTTGTTGGTCTACCAAAGCACATGTTTTCACCTTTGTCAAATTTATTCGTAGTTGATAGACATTCTAGTAACATTTCGTAGGCAGGATACTTATAGGCACCGATTTCATCTTTATGCCGCTTGCAAATTATAATTTGAGTTTTGAGCAATATCTTTATCGCTGCCATTCCAACTTTACCACCACCTATTCCTTTCGCTGCATCATCATCAGCATCATCATCATCTGCTTGACCATCTTCCTCATCACCCTCAATTTTACCTCCTCCTTCGACGACAGGTAACAATAGCTCATAGGCGACTTGAATTTTTTCAAACATGTCTCTTCCAGCAGGATTCTTATCTATTTTCAAACAAATTTTCAGAAATAGAAATAACAAAAAAGATCCATTAGTAAATAACATACCAGGATGATACTTTCTTGCTAAGCTGCGGTAAGCCCGCCTCAGGTCACTGCCATCATCACCAATATTCAACCCGAGAGTTCTACGGGCATTTTTCTGTTCATTTTCTTCTTGCGTTGTGTCTCGAGACATTTGCTTTTTCCATTCTTCTAGGCATGACCGAAAGACTTCGACTGGTTCGCATATTGGCCAGTCAGGAAACCGTACCTTTTGCAAAAATATCAGATAATTTAAGAAATAACATAATGTAATACATATCGTTCACAAACCTCGTCGCAAAGATTTTCAAGATAGTAATTATGGCAAAAAATTTCTGTTTCCAAACGCTTGTATGCTATTCCTGGCATTGGACAGTATTCATACTTCGCTGTCGTATTTTGTCGTAAGCGTTTCGGAAAATCTCCTAAATGTTGTTGAATCATATCAACTAAGTGTTTGCGCATCTTAAAATTCCAAATAACCTGAAATACAACCAATTAGATATCGAATAAGAAAACTTTGTACCTGCGATATTTACCTCGGGAGTGTCAAAATCTCCGACAAACACTTCTGTAAACCGCTCAGGTCCATAGTTCAACAACATGAAAAGGACACCAGAAGGCAGGAGATTTCCCAATATTGACATATCTTTCATGGGAAGCTCTTTTTCATTTGCTGCTGCAGCAAAGCCAGATCGAAAATTTTGTTTTAAATGAATATCATTTAGGAATTTCGCAATCGTGCTAAAATTTGATCCCGTGTAACCAATGGCGAAAAAGAATATTCCAGTTAGGTAAAGCTTAGCACAAGCTTCGTTGTTGTGCTTCATCAGAAGGTGGATTAATGCTGCGGAAGATTCAACCACTCTTGAATCATTACATAGCATTGCTTGACTCAAGATCGCTAAAAAGTCTCGCTGTCCTAGCATTTCATGTTTATCAGCTGTAGCGCCTCCCAAACCACACAAAAGTTTCTTCGCAATAGGTATTGGATGATACGGTACACCTCGCGAGTCAACACTTTTATGAAGTTCCACCAACCGATGTAATGTCCGCAACGCGATCAAAGCTACTTCTGCAGGTTTGTAAGTACCTAATCCTTCAGTGCAGAGTTGCCATCGTAGTTGCCAAACTTGCTCGACCATCCGCCACTTCCCGGTGTCAACTGATCCTTCCCTGATAGCATCATTATTATCATCTACATCAATATTGTAGTCTTCGACATGTGAAGCAGTAACGAGGGAATGTTGGTGCAACTCTCCTCTTCTCATCATATCTGATAGCTCGCTTACGCGAAATGGGCCCTTAATAAATTTTGCGGGTGGCGGAATCTTTCCAGCTGGAGCTGTAAACCAAACTTTAGGACAGGATGTGTCATGCGCAACGTTTTGTCTGTTGTGAGAATCATCGCTTTTATAGCCCGCTGCCCCAATATTGGTCCCGTCCGTCAAAAGCGCGGTATGATTAATCGAGGCATTAAGAAGGTTTCCGATTTGAGTGGAGTTTGTGTGCCCCCAAGCGACAAATTGGCAAAGTTGCGATATTGACTCAACATTCAAAAGCTGTTCTGCGTTTCCCGGAATATGTACTTGAACGCTTTGCCTATCAGATGAAACACCAAGTAATGTTGCGAGAAGGCTTAAGAGCGCATGCTGGGTTTCAATCGATGAAGTTAAAATCATCGAACGGACAAGAATCATCACATCTTCGAAAATTCCGATCTTTTTACTGTGAAGGGCGTATAATCTCTCTAAACACCGCACACACATATTGGTTGTCTACTTAAACATTGAAGAATAAGTTTACGATTATGCTAGAACATTTCTTTATAAGCAAAATCGGAAATACTAACCTTCGTATTTCTATCTATGTCACATAATAAACGCCGAAAGAGCAATTCAAAAAGTCGTTCAGGTGAATCCCATGACTGGATGAACGTCTGTCCTGCTTCAAGCCAAAGTCTCATGTAGATAGACCCTACGCGCACTTCCTCGCAAAGGGACGGATATGGAACAGTATATTGCTGGTGATTCCATGCTACGCAGCCGCCTCCTCCTCTCAAATCAATCTCCCTTTAAGTAATAAACCTTTAATTTTTGACAATTCTATAAAAATATCTGACAAAACGCACCTTTCTATTGAACGAAGTTCGCTTTCGAGCGATATACGAAGTTCTCTACGTGTTTGTTGATTCCAGAGTAAATCAGGCAAGGCATGATCTTTGGTCATAACATGGAAAAAGGCTCTAAAGTTTTCTTGCGCGTGAATATTACCGTCATTAAATTTTGCGTTCGCTATGTGAATTCTTTGACGTAATCTCGATATATTAGCAGCTGCTTTGTTAAGCAATTCACCCCCAAACTCGTCATGCTTCGAGACACAATCATGGTCATCCACCGCCTCGATCCCTCCTCGTTCTAACTGATCCATAATATCCTCCTCCATATCAGATAGCGGAGGCATTGCCAAGTAGGGGATGAATCCTGAGGGTACCATCCTTGCCAACAACTGTTTTTCATCGCAATCCGTAGGCCCTGACATCCAAAGACTAACAAGATACCTTGATAAGAATCTTTGAGATTCAGATGCGGAGAATGTGGATAAGTAAAAATGACGAAGAAGTAAGGCACTAGACAACGCATTTTGGCGTACACGTATTGAAGTCTCTGGGTGGTACTGAGTAATTAGTTGTAAAAGGAGAGCAGCGTTTTCCACGACTATAGCACATTTTGATCGAAGCATTTCCATCACAGCTCCATACCTGTATTTTAAAGAAATACTCAAAATCAAACAATTATCCAAGTTTGCGATCTTGCCTGTTTCAACAACTTACCCTCTGGATATACTTTGAACAACCATTTCAAATTGGCTCGGAGATGTTGTATCATGCCCGCTGCACAGAATGCTTTCAAGTAGTTCACTAGTTGATACAAGTACAAGATCTGAAACACTCGAACGAGACCGCATATTTGTTGACGTTGTATCAACATAATTTCCAATAGGATATTCGTCCCAGCCTCCCGAGGCAGTGCCGACGCCAATCATGAGAGAGATGAGAGATTGATAAATATCAGGTCTGCCCAAGAACATTTGTTTATTCACAAATTCCTGCTCCCGATCACGTGGATTATACGAGCACGTAACAACAGCACTTAGCAACTTTACGCTCCAAAATATTCCAAAGACGTCTCCAATTTTCAATATGCTCTCGAAAAATTTGACCGAATCCGGAATCTCAGCGATTGCCTGGAATCCAGCTTGGCAACGAACAATCCGATACACAGACTGCAGTATTGTTGCGCAAGACTTTTCAGACACTTCTCTATTGAACGATCCTTCGGGAGATAGAAGATATAACATCACAGAAATAATTGTTGGAAGCGCCGACGCAACCGTTTTCTTATCAACCAACGGACTGACTCCACTGGTGGGTACGTTCGCGTTAAATTCAGAGGCTGCTTCTAAAACATCATCGAGTATATGTTTCTTATTTGTTGACTCTTCGGCACCAGTAAGAAGAGAAGCTGCATGTGATAAACGGCTTATGAGAGAAACTTCTACCGATGTACCTGCAAACATGTTCTCCAAGAACCCAACTTTTGCATTACTTGTGTTGGTTTGGGTATCCCGGGGCGTCAATCGATGTCCATCTGACTTTTCTTCAGTAATTCCAACACTAATATTATCTGCTGATGCGCAAGCATCAAGTATAGAGCAAGCAAGCGCATCACGTTCAGTGGAATAATAAGTTCTCGATTGTCCGTCCTTGTATTCAATACATAATTCTGTCTCGCTTTCACGTAATCGTACGACAACAAAAACAGAAGACAGGGACCGCAAAGAGACGACAGTTCCTGTAGCGGGATCTTTTTCTACAATATACTTGGGAGTTAGAAATAAAGTTCGAAGAATAGTCGTTCCAACATGCCGTCGGGTAGGCTTCGTGACTCGGTACGAACAAATTGCTTCACCACAATCAGAACCTAGCTCTGCCCTAAGTTGCAACCAGGAATCTAGCATTATGCCCTGACCGACTACAAAAGGGACGCCTATCTGATCCGCCGATCGCTTCATTGCACTCGCTAAATCGGATCTCGCACGACCAACTCCATTACTACCCGCATTTGGTGCTGAAGGTGACGCCTCAACTATACCATTTCCTACAATAGGTCCTCTACTTCCACCACCGGCTGCCATATTGTACGGAACATTCACAAAAAACACCCTACCCCGCCCAGTAGTATGCACAACAATACCGCCCGGATCATCTACTGTAAACCCTACTTGCTCAATATGTAAATATCGATACACCTGCAGCACGTTCCCATTCAAATCGCACTCTATCACAGCATGCGGCAAGGCTCGCAATAAACATGGCACACGTGACCCTGTTCTACGCAACCGATGACATTGAAACGTCGGATAAGCACTGACATTTGTATTCGTAGCTGCCACTGACACAAAATTATTTGCCAGCGAAGAATGATTGCGCGAAACATTCGCATTGGCATGAAAATTATGCAAAAAACTAGTCCACAGGGCCAAAAATTCAGTCAGGAGCTCACGACAATATTCACATCGAAATTTTAATTTATCCACATGTTGACCAGTCACATTCACAAATTCAATCAAGAAACAGTTCGGTTCGTTCGGCAAAGCTACCGGTTGACGTGCAATATCACGATAGGCAAAAGAGTTCGTCTCTCTAAAATGGCTTTCAGGATCGAGTGTCGTGAAGTGTGAATCGTACAAGCAAAGGATGCGTTGATAGCCCGTCCGCCAGGAGCGAAGCTTGGTGACTACGAAACGTGCTCGTGGTCGAGGAGGAGAGGAAGAGGCAGTTTGGACGTTGCTGCCATTCATATTATTGTTACGTTGGTTGTGGATGGATAGCATCGTATCGAATCGTATCGTATCGTATCGTATCGTATTGATTGGAATGGCGTTGCAGAGGAGCAGCAGACAGACGTGACGTTCCTCTCTTGTCTGTATCTCTCGATTCTCGATTGCTCTCTCTAAAAAGTTGGAAAAAAATATATACCCGGTATATATATTATAAAAATTGTGAACTTTGTGTGACACACTTTTTTGGCGAGATTTGGACTCCTACAAAGTGCAGAGTGCAAAACGCAAAACGCAAAACACAAAACACAAAACACAAAATATATCTTTTTTTACTTTTCTCTGTCGTCGTTTGGTGGGAAAAGACAATATTGTAATGCGGATATCATAGGTATTGATTCGATCCTATGCTAGAAGCATTTTAGTAGGGAGTTTCGAGGACATAATCCATCGGAACTCCCTACGAACTTAGAAAATGGGCTGACCTGACCTAACTGACCTACTCTGACCTCAATACCGGTACCTCAACAAGGACATCAGAAATCATAAGGTCAGAAGTGGACATGTACGCAGCGAGATTCCGGATTCCGGGATTATCCGACATTCAGTCACACACAACACACAACACAGTCACACACACAAACGCCGGAAACACATCACATCGGATATC
>Ga0209092_10002343_pt1 | contig 17461 bp, 16 predicted proteins | sample FraStrMetagenome_FD_187446 | JGI IMG/M metagenome (GOLD analysis project Ga0209092, IMG submission 187446) | Marine eukaryotic phytoplankton communities from Arctic Ocean - Fram Strait ARC3M Metagenome (SPAdes) (version 2) | ecosystem: Environmental > Aquatic > Marine > Oceanic | place: Fram...
ATAAAATACGTTGTGCAGAAAACCCTGGTCCAAAACTTAGCATTAAGCCTCTTTCTCCTTTAGCTGGACTTCTATCCATAAAACGCTCTAAAACATATAAAACTGTTGCGCTAGACATGTTGCCATACAAACGCAAGACTTCTTTTGTATCGTCTATGTTCTTTCCTAAAGCACCAAATAAACCTTCTACAGTTTGCACAATTTTCTTTCCTCCTGGATGAAAAATTAAATGATCTATATCTTCAATTGTCAAGTTGTTTCTTTCTAAAAAAGGATGTACGATTGCCGGAAAATGATCTGAAATTTTCTTTGGAACTTCCTTGTCTAAAATCATTTGCAAACCTGTATTTACAAGGTTAAAACCCATCATGCTTGTGGCATCGTAAAAATGATACATCGCTTCATCTATAATTTCTGGCCCATTATCTTCTTCGTAAGAAGATAAAATTACCGCAGATGCTCCGTCTCCAAAAATAGCAGCACTTACAATGTTTGTCATCGAATAATCGTCTAATTGGAACGTTGCTGTTGGTGCTTCTACAGCAATTACGACCGCACGTTTATTCGGATTCGCCTTTAAAAAATTCTTTGCATAAATAATACCAGAAACACCTGCAGCACAACCCATTTCTGTAACCGGTAAACGCACAATGTCTTGTTTCATTTGCAGTGAATTAATCAAATATGCATCCATAGACGGAATCATAATACCGGTGCAACTTACTGTTATAATAAAATCGATATCAGCTGCTTTTAAATTTGCTTTATTTAAAGATTTTTTAAGCGCTTGTTCTCCTAAGATTACTACCTCTCTTGCATAAATATTGTTTTTTTCTTCAAAAGAGGTTGCTACAAACACATCTTCAGGATCCATAATAGAATACCTTTTATCCACTGCAGCACCCTCAAAAAGTTTAGTAACTTTTCTCTGAAAACGTTCGTCTTGATCTTGCATCCATAATTTTACAAAAGGTATAATGTCTTTTGTTTCTCTATAGTATTTCGGAAGTTGTTTTGCAACAGCTGTTATTTTTACTTTCATTTTTCGACCGGGATTTCAATGTTTTTTATACTTAAAGCTTCCTAAGAATACTTTATAACTTTCTGTTTTTTAATACTTCAAAATCCATTCAAAACGGAACGCCCATTTCCAAGAAATTTGTGGTTTTACTTTTAATTTTTTTGAGATATGCGCTAATTCATTTCTTTTAAACCCTCTTAAAACAGAAGTTAATCCATCTTCAATTATCATGTTGTTTTTTATAAAAACAGATAATAACATAAATAAATAATACGCTAACTTATGCCTGTGCAAATCGTTTACTACAATCCCTATTTTTGTTTGTTTTAAAGTGTTTCCTAAAAAAGAAGTCAATTGCGCTTCTTTAAAATGATGCATAAACAACGTTGCTAATACCACATCAAATTTTCTGTTTTTAAACGCCTCAGAGAAAATATCTTCCGTCTTAAAACTTAGCTCAGGAAATTCCGTTGATAATTCATCTGCGTAAGCAATAGCTGTCGGGTTTGCATCCATACCAATCAACTTCATTTTATAGCCGTTTTTTCGTCCGAACTTTGCTACATCTCGTAAAATATCTCCATGCCCACAACCAATATCTGCAATGGTTAATTCTTGTTCTTTTGGGTGGTTTTTTAATACTTTTTTCAATGCCTTTACCGTCATTAAGTTTCCGCCCAACCAACGGTTTATGTTTTCTAGTTTATCTAAAGTATCACGCAACAAATCGCCACCAATAGAAAAATCGTCCATTAACTCTTCTTTGTCTGTTCTGTTTTTTGTGCTGATAAAAAAATCCATTATATCTTCATTGGTTTACCGTGAGTTTGCTTAATTATTATTGGTAATAAAAAAGGAAGTTTTTTTAAAATTTGCAATAAAACGGATGCAATTGTATCTTTTCTAAACAACATTGCAATAAAATGACCCGCTTTTAACCGCAAACCAAACTTTCGATTCCACTGTCTAATATATTGATTTTCCAGTTCTTTTCTTGTCTCAATTTCGCCATTAAAGTAATTTAGAATCAATTTAGACGCTAATTGTGCAGATTGAATGGCCATACTCATGCCATTTCCACAAAGTGGATGAATCATTCCTGCAGAGTCACCGCACATTAAAACATGATTTTCTACTGGTTTTTTAGTTTCAAATGAAATCTGACTGATACTTAAGGGTTTTTCGAAAATAGCTTCAGAATTCTGAAAAATCTCTTTTAAAAACCTATTTTTAAAAACAACTTGTTCTTGAAAATCTGCGATGTTTTTATACTTTTTAAAGGTTGCATAATTTGTGATGTAACATAAATTAATTGCGTTATTTTCTACTTTAGAAACCCCACAATACCCTCCTTTAAAATTATGAAGCGCCACCAAATCCTCTTTAAAATTTCCTTTTACATGAATTTTAACTCCTAAATAAGGCGATTTCTTCTGAATAAAATTGCGCCCCATTTTTACATCCAATAAAGAACGTTTACCAAAAGCACCAATGGCAATTTTGGAAGTAAAAATGCTGTTTTGTTTTGTTTCTACTTGAAAAAAATCTTTTAAAAAGGTAACGTCTAAAACGGTATCCTGTAAAATCATAACGCCGTTTTCTTTGGCTTTTTCAGCTAAAGCAAGATCCAATGTATACCGAGAAATCCCAAATCCACCCAAGGGCAGCTTTGCCGAAATTATGTTGCTTTTTGTAGTTGATAACTGAAATTTATTGATTCTTACAGCTCCAAAATCAAACGGATTTACCTCCAAAAAATCTAAATATGGCACTACTTCATTAGAAATATACTCACCACAAACTTTGTGTTTTGGGTATTCATTTTTCTCAATTAATAAAACCTTTTTACCTAATTTAGATAAGTGAATTGCATTGCACAAACCCGCCAGGCCACCACCAATAACTATTATATCTAAAACTTGTCTATTCATTAATTAATGCTGCTAATTCTTTACCTACCAAGCTGCCAATTGCAACACCCATTCCACCTAAACGAACCCCACAAAAAACATGACTAGAAAGTTGCTTTACAATAGCTTTTTTCTGATCTCCAACACCCATAATCCCACTCCATCTGTGTTCAATTTCAAAAGAAGTATTTGGTAAAATAGTTGTTTTTAAAATGTTTTCTAATTCATTTTGAATAATTGCTGTTTGTCCAAACTCGAAAGTTTCTTCCGTTTTAAAATCAAGGTTTCTTCCACCGCCAAATAAAATACGATCATCTATATTTCTAAAATAATAATACCCTTTATCTAAATGAAAGGTTCCTTTTATTTGTAAATTTTTAATTGGTTTTGTGATGAGCACCTGTGCTCTTGCTGGTTGAACTTTTTCTTCTAATAATTTATTTGCAAAACCATTGGTTGCGATAAAAAGTTTAGTTGTTTTAAAGGTGATTTTATCTGTTATTATTTCAATATCTGTATTGTCTTCTATGAAACTTTCAACAGTAATGTTATTTAAAATTTTAACACCTAATTTCTGCACTTTCTGTATTAGTTCGTATCCCATTTTTCCAGTATCAATCTGGCCTTCAAAATTATTAACAATATACCTATTGTGTACTTTTTTGAAATTAAATGTATTGTCTGAAACTGAAAAAACATCCTTATTAAATATAGGTTTTAATAATTTATTAATATCCTCTTTTTTTGAAATACACTCCTCAAAAAAAGTTTCAGAATCACACAACTCAAAGCCTTTATTTTGTTGAAAATCGATGTTTTTATCTACTAAATTACTTCTTAATAATTGCAACCCTTTCCAACGATTTTACCAAATTATACACTTCTTGTTCTGTATGAGAACTCAGGTCATCTATCAGCTCCGAAAGGCTTCCAAAACAGGCAAAACCTGCGTTTTTTGTGCTTGCGCCTTGTGGCAACATTCCTTTTTCAAGAATTACAATTTTTGCTGCAGGGTGTTTTTTCTTTAATTCTAAAGCACAATTTAAGCCTACAATACCACTACCTACAATTGTGAAATCAATGTTAGAAAACCACTCTTTTAATTCCCAATAACTATACTTCATTTAGATCTCTTTTTCAAAACAAACACTGTTCTCCGTGCCTATATATTGTCCGTAATTTGGTGTTACTTTATAGGTGCTTTTTTTATAAAATTTTACTGCTTCAATTTGCCGTATTCCCGTTTCTAAAACACACTTTCTATATCCTAACTCTTTTGCCCAATTTTCTAATGCTACCAATAATCTTTGCGCAACACCAGTTCCTCTATATTCTTTTAAAACAAACATTCTTTTCACCTCAACGGCGCTGTTATCAAACTTTTTAATAGCCCCACAACCTACTGCAATTCCAGAAACATAAGTTACAACAACTTCTTTTAAAACATCAATATTATTAAACTGATTGTAAAAATCGTGTTCGTCTTCATCCGTGACTTTTAAATAGGCATCTAATTCTTTAACTAAATTTAGAAAATCTTTGTTTTTAGAATTCGTTCTTATTGTTTTTATATTCATTTTTAATATCATTTTTGTCGCTACAAAAAATGAAGCAATCTTTTAATTTATAAATAGATTGTTTTATTAGGGCTCTTTGTAACGGCGCGTCTTATCAGAATTCAAACTGTAATTGCACCCAAAACGGAACGACTTCTTCTGTATTTAAATTTCCAAAAGACAGGCCCAATAAACGAACAGAATTTACTAATTTATCTTGATATAAAAGTTCTTTTACCACGGGAAAAAACTCCTCTTTTGTCTGCATAAAATTTGTCTTTGTTTTGCTTCTTGTTTGTTGCGTAAAGTCTGAGTATTTTATTTTTAAAGTAATCGTTTTGCCTTTGGTATCTGTCTTCTTCATGCGTCTTTCTAACTCATCTGCAATCTTATCTAGCCGTTCTATCATAAAAATTTCTGATGAAAGGTTTTCGCTAAACGTTCTTTCTGCGGCAATAGACTTGCGTATTCTATTTGGTTTAACAGCACTATTATGAATGCCTCTCACTATATTGTAATAATGCGTGCCAGATTTACCGAACGACTTTACCAATTCTTCTAAAGGTTTTTTCTTTAAATCCCTCCCTTTAAATATCCCTAAATTATACATTTTTGATGCGGTAACTTTACCGACACCATAAAATTTATTAACAGGCAACTCTTCTAAAAACTGAAGCACCTCCTCTGGATGAATTGTTTTTTGTCCGTTTGGTTTGTTAATATCTGATGCTACTTTTGCTATAAATTTATTAATTGAAATTCCCGCGGAAGCCCTTAAACCAGTCTCTGTGTATATGCGTGCTCTAATTTCTCTCGCAATGTCATTTGCAGACGGATTCCCTTTCTTGTTTTCTGTAACATCTAAGTATGCTTCATCTAATGAAAGTGGTTCTACCAGATCTGTATATTCGTAAAAAACTGCTCTAATTTTTACAGACAACTCTTTGTAACGGTCAAAATCAGATTTTACAAAAATAAGATGCGGGCATTTTTGTTTGGCTAAAAAACTGCTCATAGCAGATTTAACGCCAAATTTTCTTGCTTCATAGCTTGCTGCAGAAACCACTCCTCTTTCTTCACTTCCGCCAACAGCAATAGCTTTACCTCTTAATTCTGGATTGTCTAATTCTGCTACAGATGCATAAAAAGCATCCATATCTACATGAATTATTTTTCTAAAAGGAGGTAGCAATTCCATCTATCAAAAATACGAAAAAAGAGGCTCGATGTTATTCCTGAACAGATAAGAATCTATCCTGTTTTATTTTTCTTTTAAAAACTAGCTACAAAAATCAACACAAATATTTGTTGCTCTTTGCAGCTCTTTAGATAACACCTCTTCTTTCCAGGGGTGAGAAACATTAAAAACATGATCTGCATTTTCTATCACCTTAAAAACGCTTTTAAAATTCCATTTATGCAAACTTTCAGCCTCTTTAATTAAAACTGTTGTGTCTTTATTTCCATGAATTATTAGCTGTGGAATCTCTAAGTTTCGGGTGGCATTTTCGATGTTTAATCGTTTTTTGTTTTTATCAAAATCTGTGTAAAATTGATAAAAATGAGGCATTTCTTGCTTAGTTCGTCCGTTTTTCACATAAAAAACACCTTTTTTAGCCCATTCTTGAAAATTCGATTCTTTTGGAAATCTAGATTCATAATCTGAAACTCCTGCCAAAGAAACCACTTTCTTAACACGGCTGTCTTCCGTTGCTTTTAAGAGTACAATTCCACCACCTCTACTATGCCCAATAGTTGAAATATCGTGAATATCTACTTCGTGTTTATAATCAGAATTGTTAGAAATCCAATCTAAAACACTTTCTAAATCATCTAATTCTTTTGTGTAATTATTGTTTCCAAAAGCTTCTAAATCTGGAAAATCTATGGAGTCTTCTGCGGTGCCTCCATTATGAGAAAAATTAAATTTAATGAAGAAAAAATTTGCTTTTGCAAATACTTCTGCCATTAAGTTCCAAGCGCCCCAATCTTTAAAGCCTTTATACCCATGACAAAAAATAATTACTTTTTTTGGTTGACTCGTTTCTTCATAAAAAACATCTGTTACAATTGGTTTGTTGTGTCTTCCTTCAATAATTATATCTTTTATAGTACGCATTTTTCTTTAAATAAATAGTTTTATAAATGTTATAAGAGCAACTAAAGCGGTTAAAACACTTAAAATAATATTGATGTCTTTTGTTAGTTTTCCTGTTTTTTGCTGAATTATATTTGCAAATCTTGAATACACAAAAAGGATACAAAAAGTACCAAGTATAGTGCCTAAAATAAAAAAGAAGATAGGGAAAACCTCAAAACTAAAAAGTTCGAAAAGATCTAAAGCAACAATAATTCCGCAGAAAAAAGGAATGGCAAACATGTTTAAAAAGGATAAAGTAATTCCTGTTAAAAAAGGGTTTTCCTTTTTAGACTTTATGCTTTCTGTTTTAATTTTTCCTTTCTTAGATTCGTTATAGAAATAATAAGACAGTCCTATAAAAATAATAATTCCTACTTTTTCTAAGGTTTCTAGTATTGTCGGGTTTTCTGCAATGTACTTGGTTAAAATAACAGCAATAACTACTTGCGGAATTGCAATGAAAGTAACACCTAAAGCGTATTTTTTAGATGCTTCTATTCCTTTTTCTAAACTAACCTTTATGGCTGTCATATTTAACATACTAGGTGTTATAGAGCCTATAAAAGAGGAGAAAAATCCGAAGAAAAAAAGAGAAATAAGAATCATTTATAAAAAAATAAGTTTGGTAAATATCACTTTTAAAAATAAGTTGCACAAAAAAACACATCAAAAAATTTGATGCGTTTATATTCTATTTTCTTTAAACTCCCAACTACTTACACAACACCTTGCGCCAACATAGCGTCTGCAACCTTAACAAAACCAGCAATATTTGCACCTTTAATATAGTCTATTGTTCCGTCTTCGTTTTCTCCGTATTCTACACAAGAATCGTGAATGTCTTCCATAATATCTTTTAATTTATCATCTACCTCTTTACGAGACCAACTTAAACGCAATGAATTCTGACTCATTTCTAAACCAGACGTTGCAACACCACCCGCATTACTCGCTTTTCCTGGAGCAAATAAGATTTTTGCTTTTTGAAATTCGTGAATTGCTTCTGGCGTAGAAGGCATATTTGCTCCTTCAGAAACACACATACAACCATTTGAAACTAGTGCTTTTGCTTCGTCTCCATTTAATTCATTTTGCGTTGCACATGGCAAAGCAATATCACATTTTACAGACCAAGGTCTTTCTCCTGCAATAAATTTCGCATTTGGATACTTAGCTACGTATTCACTAATTCTTCCACGTTTTTCGTTTTTAATAAACATAACGTGTTTTAATTTTTCTGAATTTATACCATCTGCGTCATGAATATAGCCTTTAGAATCTGATAATGTTAAAACAGTAGCTCCTAATTCTATCGCTTTTTCCGCCGCATACTGCGCTACGTTTCCAGAACCAGAAATAACTACTTTTTTACCTTTAAAAGAATCGTTTTTACGCATTAACATGTTCTGCGCAAAATATACTGTCCCATACCCTGTTGCCTCTGGTCTAATTAAAGAACCACCCCAAGATGCACCTTTACCGGTTAAAACACCCGTAAATGTATTGTTTAATTTTTTGTACATACCAAACATAAAACCAATTTCTCTTGCTCCAACACCAATATCTCCGGCAGGAACATCTGTATTATGTCCAATGTGTCTATATAATTCACTCATAAAAGCGTGACAAAAACGCATAATTTCATTATCTGATTTTTCTTTTGGATCAAAATCAGAACCTCCTTTTCCTCCACCCATTGGTAAGGTTGTTAAAGAGTTTTTAAAGACTTGCTCAAAAGCTAAAAACTTTAGAATGCTTGCATTCACAGAAGGATGAAAACGCAAACCTCCTTTATAAGGTCCTATTGCAGAATTCATTTGAATTCTATACCCTCTATTTACTTGTATTTCACCAGCATCATCTACCCAAGAAACTCTAAAAGAAATTAATCTTTCTGGCTCTACCATTCTTAATAAAATATTTTTTCCGCTATAAATATCGTTATTTGCGATATACGGAATTACAGTTTCTGCAACTTCTTGCACTGCCTGTAAGAATTCTGGCTCATGGTTATTTCTTTTTGTAACCATTTCCATAAACTCATTTATCTTTAATTCTTCTTTTTTCACCATATTTTTTAGGAATTTAATAAAATTTACCGGCTACAAAGATAGTTAATTTCTGAATCCGCAATTAAAAAAACAATAATTATTTATTCCTCAAATCACCTTATTTCAATCGATTTCGAATACACATATTGTTTTATTGACCTTAGATAGATAAAACACTAAAAAAAACACTAAATTTGTACCTTAATTTTACCCGAAAATGTTAGATAAAGTAAAAGAGCTTATTGGTGATGTACAGGCTTTTAAAGCAAACACCAAAGATGAAGTAGAAACATTTAGAATTAAGTTTTTAGGAAGCAAGGGTTTGTTAAAAGACCTTTTTGCAGAATTTAAAAATGTAGCTCCTGCGTCTCGTAAAGATTTCGGTCAAGCTTTAAATACTTTAAAGAAGTCTGCAGAAGATAAAGTTGCAGAATTAACAGATACTTTAGAAAGCAGTTCAAGTGATAAGTCTTTTTATGGAGATTTAACAAGACCATCTGAACCAATTAACCTAGGTTCTAGACACCCTATCTCATTGGTAAGAAATCGAATTATTGAAGTTTTTAATAAAATTGGTTTTACGGTTTCTGAAGGTCCAGAAATTGAAGATGATTGGCATAACTTTACAGCATTAAATCTACCAGCGCATCATCCTGCAAGAGACATGCAAGACACCTTCTTCATTGAACAAGATCCAGATATTTTACTAAGAACACATACTTCTTCTGTACAAGTGCGTTATATGGAAGAAAATAAACCTCCTATTAGAACAATTTCTCCTGGTAGAGTTTTTAGAAATGAGGATATTTCTGCAAGAGCACACTGTATTTTTCACCAAGTGGAAGGTCTGTATATAGATACAGATGTTTCTTTTGCTGATTTAAAACAAACGCTTTTATACTTTACAAAAGAGATGTTTGGAAAATCTAAAATTAGACTACGCCCTTCATATTTCCCGTTTACAGAGCCAAGTGCAGAGGTAGACATCTATTGGGGCTTAGAGACAGAAACAGATTATAGAATTACAAAAGGAACTGGTTGGTTAGAAATTATGGGCTGTGGTATGGTAGATCCTAACGTACTAAAAAACGCAAATATAGATCCAACAAAGTACTCTGGTTATGCATTCGGAATGGGTATAGAACGCATTGCAATGTTACTGTATCAAATACCAGATATTAGAATGTTTTACGAAAATGACAAACGTTTCTTGGAACAATTTAAATCAGTTATATAATGAACTACTTTACACAGATTTGGGACGAAGAAAGAGACGATGAATATGCAAGTTGGGGAACCTCTACTTGGTATTTTGAAACGAATGCTGTTGATGAAGTTTTAAAACAAATTACAGTTTACAAAAACGGAAAGGTTACAAAATACGATTTAGAGAAGCAAGAAGACGAATTTGGTGGTTTGTGTGAGGGAGTATTAACCATTGATGATTGTGATGGCGATGCAGTCTCTAAAGAAACTTTTTATAGCCTTTGGTAAATTATATAGACTCTTAAATAGGTACTGCATCGTTGAAAAAAGACATACAAATACCAGAAGTTAGCGGGATAGAAATGGCAATGGTTTATGAATACAACGATATTTATAAAACTGACGACTGGAACGTTTACCTTATTAACAATAAAAGCGTGCCTTTAGAAATGCTTGTAATTGTTTCTCGGGGTTTTTCTGAAACAAAAACAACCTCTTTGTTGCGGAAAAAACTAGCTATTTTACCAGCAAACTCTTTTGCTAAAATTGAGTATATTCAACCAGAACTATTCAAGCTCCATAACCGTTTTCAAGTTACTTTTTTCGAAGGAAATACATTGTGTGAAAAAACATTTCTCTTCAAAAAAAACATAGTTAAAGAAAGTGCCTTGCATGTAATTGATGAAATTAAAAAACGAGGAATTTTAGCGGAGTAAAAGTATCACCCAAAAAAACCAATTATTAAATACATAAAAACCGTAAACGTACCGCCAATAAGTGCATATGGTAATTGTGTTTTTACGTGATCTATGTGGTCGCTAGCAGATGCCATAGAAGAAATAATAGACGTATCTGAAATTGGCGAACAATGGTCTCCAAAAATTCCCCCACCTAAAGTTGCGGCGACGATAATAGTTATATCAGAACCGTGCATATTTGCCATTGGAATTGAAATTGCCAACATAATTGCGAAAGTTCCCCAAGAAGTTCCTGTAGAAAATGCAATAAAAGAACTCACTATAAAAACTACTGCGGGTAATAATTCTGGAGACAACCAGCTTTCTGTAATATTAGCGACATAATTACCTGTATCTAAAACCTTACAGGCGTCTCCAATAGCAAAGGCTAACAACATTAACAACGCTAACGGCATAAGCTCGCTAATTCCTTTTAGAGTTAAAGTAACCGCTTCTTTTGGCTTCATAATTCCTTGTATGAAATACATAATCATAGCAACCAATAAAGCGGTAATTACCGCATATAAAACAGACGACGACCCAGAACCTTTACCGATGGCTTGTGAAGCATGATTTAACAAAGATGATGCCTTTTCAACAGCGCCCCAACCTGTATAAATTAAATTAATTGGCATCATAAAAACCATCACCAAAAGCGGCACAATCATGTTATAAGCCTTGGCTTCAATTCCTTCTTTTGGCGGAAATGAAGTAACAGCGTCTGAAACCATAGGCTTCGAATTAGGGTTCATTAACGCACCGGTTTCTTTGGTTCTTTTTTCAGCCTTTTTCATCGGTCCAAAATCTTTTTTTGTCAGAATAACAATGAAAACAATAACAATTGCCAGTAATGGGTAAAAATTATATTTAATAGACGCTATCATGATCGAAAACGGTTGTTCTATGCCTTGTGTTAACAACAATCCCATAATAAATGCACCCCAGGCATTAAAAGGGATTAAAATAGAAGATGGTGCAGAACTAGAATCTGCTATATACGCTAGTTTTTCTCTAGGAATTCCTAATTTATCAAAAATAGGTCTATATAAAGTACCAACAGTTAAAGAGCTTATACTGGTTTCTACAAATAAAAGTAAGCCAGTACATATTGCTAATACCTGAACCATTACCCGGCTATACCCCGATTTCTTTTCTTCTAATTTTATCAGTTTTTTGTTTATAATATTAATAAAACCCTCTACACCTCTAGAGTATTGTATAAAAATTAGCAACGCACCCACTAAAGCACTAAACATAATGGTTCTTGTGTTTCCTTTAGATTGAAAAACATTTACCATGCCCTCAATCATTGCCAAGGTTCCCGCTAACGGATTCCAGCCCTCTACAATTAACCAAGAAAACCAAATACCAAACAAAAGTGCTATGTAAACCTGTTTTGTTTTCAAAGCTAAAACAATAGCAACAATTGGCGGTATTACTGAAAGAAATCCATATTCCATAAAAAGAAATTTTAATTTAGTTAAAGGTAATAATTTAAATGACAATTTATAATAGACAGAGCAACAACCGCTATAATTTCTAATTATAAAAAAAGCCAAAACGAATTGTTTTGGCTTTTTAATTTAAAATTTAAATCTAATTAATTAGAAACTATAATCTTATTTATTGATTTCTTCTTTCCTTGTTGAACACTTAATAAATAAATACCGGATGAGATATTTCTTAAATTTATTTCCTTTGTGAAAGTTGCGCTATTAGACGCCTCAGACACTTGTAGAATCTCTCTTCCTTGCAAGTCAAACAAGCTTATAAATACTTTTTCAGCATCTGGATTTGTAATTTTAACATTAAAAATATTTTTAACAGGGTTCGGCCAAAAAGAAACCCCTTGAAGCGTATTGCTATCTATGTTTAAAGTAGCCTCTCGTATGCTTACTGTGTTATCTGGCAACCATCCTTTTGCTGCATTCACTACATCTACTATAAACTCATCACTAAAAGCAGTGTCCTGTGTGTTGATGTATTTTAAAGCACCTTTTGATAGTTTTTTTTGTACAAATGTATCTCCCACAGATAAAACAGTTCCCTCATATTCTAAAAATCCTTTTTGAGGCAACGTTACTAAAGTATATACTTGTGTACTAGAAAACTCTCCATCTGTAGTGGCAAGCATATTTTCAGCCGAAATTGTATAGCTCGTATTCTTCTCAACGATAACGTTTGAAAGCTCTAGAGAAGGTATATTTGTGTTTACTCTCAAATCACAAAGAGTAATGCTAGCGCTGTTTATTTGGCCTCCGTCCCCATTGTATGCATCAAAAAGAACTAGCTCCCATACACCAATAGCATCTTCTCCGTAAAAAGGTAGGCTCATGTTATTTTCTGGAGCAACAGTTCCTGAAACTGCAGGAACATTACTACTACAAGCTAGCTCGTCTGCCGCATCATCAATTGTAATATTCTGAATATCTGGAACACCGTCTCCTGAACAGGGGCTTGTGAATAAAATAACCCCTTTATTTATACTCCCTGGTGCCTTTAAAGAGATTGTCAAATCTCCCGGCCAGGTATGACTAATATCTGTGTTTACGATAATCTTATCAATAATTGCATTGTCTAATACGTTCATTGGAACAAAGGCAGTAACACCCGCGATAGTATCCATGCTTGCTGATGAAAAATCTGTCGCCTCATATGTTCTAGAACAGTCAGTTATTCCTGTTTGAAAACTATATATTGGGGAGTAATCTCCAGAAACACAAGAATTCTCAGGTTTTATTCTCCAATAATAAACAGTATTATTTTGAATTCCTTCGATTGTGAATTTTGAATCGTAGCTAGTTTCAGAAAATAAAATTGTGTTGAACGAAGGGCTTTCTGAAACCTCTACCAAATACGTTTCTGCATTGTTGTTGTTTTGCCAAGAAAGGTCCATTTTTGCCGCTGTAACTCCAGATAAACCATTTGTAGGGTATGATGGTAAAATTTTCGCCCCTAAAAAGGATTGGTGTATTACCCTTAACTGGATAGGTGTTGTTGTGGTCTCGTTCCCGTTGGTTCCTGTTAAATTTATAGTATACAAACCAGGCATAACATTGTCTAAATTTCCAAAAGTTGCTGTAAAGTTTCCATCTGAACTCATGGAACTGTTAGATAAATTTACATTTGCGTTCGCCGGAAGGCCTGATACTGAGAAGACGGTAGTTCCTCCAATTGTTTCAACATAATTAAAATCAAATGTAACTGAATTATCGCAAGATGTTTGATTGCTTTGGCTTGTCAATAAAGCGATTCCTGAAGACACCCCTGTAACAATTAACGATACTTTTTGCACGCCTCCTTGCAAAGTTCCCTTGTGGCTAATTGTAATCGTATATTCTCCAGAAGCGTTTTCTATATCTACTCTTTCATAAGGGTCTACTATATTATCTCCTTTTTCATTGGTGTTAACAGAAGTGAGTTTCCAGGGTAAAAAAGTTGCTGTAGTTTCTCCGGAAGAGTTTGTAACCTTAATATCTAAATCCTGCACTAAAACCGGAGTTGGGTCATTTACTACCCCTGTATTTGCAACCCCTGGTAAATCTGTCCAAGAAATCGAAGCCGATAAAGGCCCTATTCCATCTGATTTAACCACCACTGTGTAAGTACTCTCATTTACTAACTCAATTTCTGAAATTATAGACTGAAAACCTTTTTTTGTAACTGTTTCTGCTGCTTTTTTAGCATTCATTAAACCCCAGCCAGAAGCTGCGTCTGGCCCTTCGGCAGCAACGTCATCTGCGGTATGCAAAGCTAAACCTTTTAAGGTGGAGGCCCTCATAAAGCTCCCATGGGTTTCATTATAATATTGTTGTAGCAATAATAAAGAACCCGCAACATTTGGAGACGCCATTGAAGTACCTGAAATTGATCTATATGCACTATCACTTGTTTCATAGGTAGAATATAAACCGGTTCCATTTCCCATAAGATCTGGTTTTACCCTGAGATCATCTGTAGGCCCCTCCGAGCTCCCTGAACTTACTGAAACAGATGCCAACGTACCATTTGTATTTATTATAGCATCATTTCCATTTGCAATTACTAAATTGTTTTTTGATGTTGTATTTCCTGTTAATTTATCAAAAGCATTATCACCCTCTAAAGGGTCTGAATTTACAAGGTTGTCAGATCCATTATTACCCGCAGAGGTGACCATTAAATAATATGGCGCATTGTACGCAATATTATCCCAAATTCTAGATTCATTAATATATCCTCCAAAATAGAACGCTGGAAGTAACGGCTCCCCGTCATCATCCCTTACAGCATAACCATAAGAGTGGTTTGATATTAACATTCCATTCGCAGCGGCTGTCGTTACTTCCGCTTCATCATTGTTCCAATCATAACCAACAGCAGTGGCCTTAGGCGCCATACCCTTTGCTAATGGATCTACTCCAGAAGCAATCATTGTTCCTGTAACGTGCGCGGCATGAAAACTTAAATCTGCAGAACCATCTCCTACAGAGAACCTGCTTTCCTCTCCATCTCCAAAATATTCTTGGTGTGTAGCCCTTGCAATACCACCGTCCCAAACATGGGCGGTCATACCTTGTCCTTCAATATTTAATCCTAGACCTCCGTTATTGTGTAAAAAATTAGTTCTTGTAGACGCGGCGGCATCTATATTAAATGTTCTATAATACAGTGGTTTTCCCTCCTCAGAAACACGAATCAGCTCGAAGTAAGAACCATTATCATTTATATAACTAGTCTTCCAACCCTTTTTAGAGGCAAGTAATAATGCTTTGTTTTTTTCTTTATAGTAAGCTTCTGAATATTTTTCTTTTAAAATATTTAGTTCCTTTAATTTATACTTTTTTATTATTTGTTTTTTTTCTTTCTTGTTTTGAGCAAGTATTGAAACAGATAGTAATAGAAACAAAACAGTTAAATACTTAAAGTTATGTTTTTTCATGGTGTTTGTTTAATGTTTTTGGTTTTTGACAGAACAAATATACTGCTTTTAATAACTGTTTTCGGTTAAAATTCTAACGGTTTTTAACATCTAGGTAAATAATAATAAGAAAATGGTGTTATTATTATACTAAACGTATTATATAATTATATTTTTAATAAAAACTTTGGAAAATGCTTTTCTATAACATTCTAGCTAAAAACCTACAATAATATAGGGTTTGTTGTTTCTAAAATGCATTTCAGAACCTTTTATTTTTAGGTCTAGGTTATACTCTTTTAAGGCTTTTGTTTTTAGTTTGAATGTTATTATTTTATCATCTTCTTGCAAATAAATAAATTCTTTATCCTTGGTTGTTGCCGGTTTTCTCATCCACCCAAAAAGAGTTCCTTTTTTTTCTATTACGCTGTATTTAATCCGAAAGATTCAATCTCTGTAAAACCCTTTTTATTATAACTCAAAAATAAACACAACTTGTCTCCAAAAACACAGGTTTTATCATCATTTATAAAAAACGTAAATACATATAGTGCTTTTGGTGTGTCTAGAAGCTTTTTAAAACCAATGGTTTTTTTAAGACTCCTCTTTGTATAAGTTTCTATACCGCCTATGGTTTCTTGTTTTTCTTTCAAAAAAACAATTTTTTTTGTTTCGTAATTAAGATGTGTTGCAGAAAAAGAAACGCTTTGTGTAACTTCTTGAGAAAAAAGTAGTTGAATGCAGTAAAAAGCAAAAAATATACGAATATTTTATAGAATATTTTTCTAACTATATATAAAAAATGATGCCTTAAAAAGAACGTATTATATTTCGTTTTCGTTTTCTTCAATTTCTTTTGTTAGGTCTAAATCCAACAACACAGGATTTACAATACTGGTTGTTACCACTGTAATTATTGTCATGGTTCCACCAAAAACAACAGCGGCTACGGGTCCGATTAACCTCGCCGCTAAACCACTTTCAAAAGCACCCAACTCATTAGAAGAGCCAACAAACATAGAGTTTACAGAAGAAACCCTACCCCGCATGTCGTCTGGTGTTTTTAATTGTAAAATGGTTTGTCTAATCACCATAGAAATTCCGTCTGCGGCACCACTTAAAAATAAAGCCAGCACACTTACCCAAAAAAGAGAAGAAAGCCCAAAAGCAATAATACTTAATCCAAAGATAAAAACAGAAATTAGCATTTTTTTACCTGTGTTTTTATTTATGGGTATATGGGTGGTTAAAAACATGGTTACAATACTTCCCATAGAAATAGAAGCATTTAAAATACCAAAACCTTCTGGCCCAACCTTTAAAACATCTTGAGCAAAAACGGATAAAATAGCAACAGTCCCTCCAAATAAAACAGCAATCATATCTAGGGTTAGTACCCCTAAAATTGCCTTGTTTTGAAAAACAAAACGAACCCCTGCTTTTAAACTCTCCTTCATTGGCTCACCAATTTTTTTATTTAAAATCGGTTTCTTTTTAATAAAAAAGGTACAAATTAAAGACAATATAACTAAGATAAAAACAAGACACAATGTTTTATCTACACCAATAATACCGATTAAGAAACCCGCAGCAAGTGCGCCAGAAACAGATGCGGTCTTCCAGGTACTTGTGCTCCAGGTTGCCGCGTTGTGATATATTTTTTTAGGAACCAATAAGGCTACTAAAGAAAAAATTGTGGGTCCGAAAAACGAGCGTAAGAACCCGCCAAAAAACACCAACCCGTAGATTGAATATAAAACAGCGCTTACAGACCAACTAGCAATAATGCTTTCTGTAGTTAATAGAAACAGGCCCAAACTAATTAAAGAAAAAGCGGCGGTGCAAATGGCTAGCAGGTTTCTTTTTTCTCTTTGATCTACAGCGTGACCCGCAAATAAAGCCATTGAAAAAGCCGGAATAATTTCCATTAAACCAATAAT
>Ga0209092_10002347_pt1 | contig 17457 bp, 18 predicted proteins | sample FraStrMetagenome_FD_187446 | JGI IMG/M metagenome (GOLD analysis project Ga0209092, IMG submission 187446) | Marine eukaryotic phytoplankton communities from Arctic Ocean - Fram Strait ARC3M Metagenome (SPAdes) (version 2) | ecosystem: Environmental > Aquatic > Marine > Oceanic | place: Fram...
TAATCTTTGAGAAGACTTGCCGCTATCGCCTGACCTGCCTCACCAAAACCCAGCAGTCCAAACTGTTCACCCCTCATAAAAGAGCCTGTTTTTTCATTTCTTTGATTAGCGTTTATCATTGCTCTGCCCTTACGATTATTGCTCCTGCCATCCTACTATAAGAAACAAAAAGTTTAATTGCTTGATAATTAGTCGGAAATATTCAAGTAATCTTAGACGTTAAAAAATAGAAGTTTCATAATTTTTGGGAGAAAAACATGACATTTTTAATGAAAAAACTTGCTCGCTCTGTAATGAGCGCAAGTTGTGTTGCAGGCATGGTTGCCGTAACAGCGCTTCCAGCATCAGCTGCGGTTGATTTTTCTGGCAAAACGATTGAATGGACCATTCCATTTTCTGAGACTGGTGGTTCTGCGAAATGGGCAAACTTTTTTGCGCCCCTTTTATCTGAGACCCTACCAGGCAACCCAACAGTTGTTGTAAAGTTCATGCCAGGTGCAGGCTCTACAAAAGGCGCGAACTGGTTTCAGAAGCAAACTCACACAGATGGAACAGTCATGTTTGGCTCTTCTGGCTCAACACAGTTCCCGTATCTTCTGGGCGACCCACGGGTTCGGTACGAATATAAAGAATGGAACCCAGTCATGGCATCAGGTACAGGCGGTGTTGCCTATCTGAGCGCTGAAGATGGCGCAAAGTTTGATGGCACAGCCAACAACCTGAAGGGCAAAACCTATATTTATGGCAATCAGGGTGCAACGCGCCTTGACCTTATTCCAGCGCTGGCGTGGAAAATGCTTGGTATGAATGTTGAGCATGTCATGGGTGTCAAGGGCCGTGGTGATGGCCGCAAGATGTTCGAATCAGGTGAAGCAACAATCGACTACCAGACATCATCAGCTTACCTGAAGAATGTTGTGCCGATGGTTGCCGAAGGCAAAGCTGTTCCTATGATGAGTTGGGGAGCACTTGGCGCAAATGGCGATATTGTTCGTGACCCAACCTTCCCAGAAATGCTTACCTTCAAGGAAGTCTGTGACGCAACAGATGGCTGTAAGACGTCTGGCCCACAGTGGGAAGCATGGAAAGCCTTCTTCATTGCTGGTTTCCCATCACAGAAAATTGCCTTCCTACCTGCTGGCACACCGCAGGATGTTATCGACACATATGCTGACGCTTTTGCAAAAATCGGTGCACGCCCTGACTTTGCAGAAATTTCATCAAAGCGTCTGGGTAAATACCCGATGTTTGCTGGTAGTGATGCCAAAGTAGCTCTTGGCGGAGCAATCACTGTTTCAGACAGTGCCAAAAGCTATGTTGTAAACTGGCTGAAAGATGAGTTTGGCGTTTCGCTGAAATAATCTTTGAAATAATTGCTAAAGGGGCATTCTGTTTTGACAAGCAGGGTGCCCCCTTTTTATTTTGTTATCCTTGGGCTAGTGTTTTTACTTGGAAATCCTTCTAGGAAAGCTGTGTTGAGTAATGGATGTTTTTGCAATCGCCCTACCTGCACTATCTGACGCATGGGGGCTTATTCTTCAGCCAACCGTGCTTGGATATCTCCTCCTTGGCGTAACAATGGGGATTGCTATCGGAATTTTCCCGGGACTTGGCGGCATTGCTGGTCTATCGCTCATTCTTCCTTTTATGTTCGGACTTGATCCTATTTATGGCTTGTCATTAATGATAGGCATGGTGGCGGTCGTCCCGACATCAGATACTTTTGCCTCTGTCCTAATGGGTATTCCAGGCTCTTCAGCTAGTCAGGCAACCGTGCTTGATGGATTTCCGATGGCAAAAAAGGGACTGGCGGCGCGTGCTTTGTCAGCCGCCTTTGCCTCCTCTCTTTTTGGCGGTATCGTTGGCGCTTTGTTCCTGACCGTCTTTATCCTTGTTGCCCGCCCTATTGTGCTTGAATTTAAATCTCCTGAGCTCTTGATGGTATCGGTGTTTGGTCTGTCCATGGTCGGCATTCTGGCAGGGCGCGTTGCCTTGAAAGGTATCGTGGCAGCAGGTATTGGCATGCTGGTCGCAACAATTGGTGAAGGCCCGTTTAATGGCGAGCTTCGGATGTCGAGCTATGACTTCCCCTACCTTGCGGACGGATTGAAGCTGGTCATTGTTGGCCTTGGTATTTTTGCAGTGCCTGAAATCATTGCCCTGCTGAGAAAAGATAAAGCCATTTCTGATAAATCATCTCTAGGGGCTGGCTGGCTAGAGGGCATCAAAGACTGGTGGCAGAATAGGTGGCTGTCTGCACGCTGCGCTATCATCGGTGTTATCGTTGGCGTAATTCCCGGGCTTGGTGGGTCTGTTGTTGACTGGATTGCCTACGGCCATACAGTGCAAACCACAAAGGATAAATCAAAATTCGGTACCGGCGATATACGCGGTGTTATTGGGCCTGAGAGCTCCAATAACGCCAAGGAGGGCGGCGGACTTGTGCCTACCTTACTATTTGGCATTCCGGGTTCTGGCTCTATGGCTATCTTTATCGGGGCATTATCTTTGCTTGGCTCGGGCGAGCTTGAAGTTGGTCAGGTAATGCTGAAAGATAATCTGAACTATACCTATGCGATTGTTTGGCTTCTGGCGCTTGCAAATATTTTTGGCACTATTTTATGTATTGCCCTATCTGGTCAGATAGCAAAAATCACGACAATCCGGTTTGTATTGATTGCCCCTTTTGTATTTATGATAATTTCGTTTGCGGCTTTCCAGTCCGGACAGAATTTGATGGATCTTGGTGCGTTATTTGCCATTGGCTTTCTTGGTATAATGATGCGCCGTTTTGACTGGTCACGGCCGGCCTTTCTCATCGGATTTGTTCTTGCTAATCCAGTTGAGAATTACTCAAACAATGCCAACCAGATTGCAGGCATACGCTTTAATCAGGGATTTGAAGCTGGCTTAAGCTATGTTGCCAGTCCGATTGTTCTCACTCTGATTGTTATTACCGTCGTTTCAATCTTTGTCGGGCTAAGACAGGCAAAAAATATCCGCGCAGAGGGTGATGTTGCCTCCGGCAGCAAACGTGCGCCGCTAATCTTCCTTTTGGTTATTCTGGGCTTCATCTGTTTTGCGCTTCATAATACGGCGAGCATTCCTGACTATGCATGGGTTGATGCTATTTTCCCGGTATTCATTGCCTCTGTCTCACTTGTTTGTGCGCTTATATTGCTGGTGCAGATGATGCTACGCCGCGAAACTGACCCGCTTTTTGCCGATAGAGAAGCGCACGGAGACGATAGCGACCTAAAAGTAGGGCTCTGGCCGACATTATCATGGTTTGCAGGACTGCTTTTACTCACCTCTCTGTTTGGATTCATTATTTCGCTCACTGCGTTTCTTCTCGCCTTCTTCCGGATAAGAGCGCAGGAAAGCTGGCTTCGTACCGTCATTCTAACAGCCGCAGGGGTGACGTTCATGTTGTTTATGGCATGGCTGCTTAATCGTGACTTCCCGCCTGGCCTACTTCAGCATTATTATGTGCTTCCATGGCCCTTCACCTGATATCAGCTTTTTTGGATAGGATATTTCAATGACACAAACATCTATTCCGTTTTTGTTTATGCGGGGCGGCTCATCGCGTGGTCCTTATATGAACCGTGCTGACCTGCCAGAAGATCTAAGCCAGCTTGGGGATGTCCTTATCGCGCTTGTTGGGTCTGGGCATCCTTTGAATATTGATGGAATTGGTGGCGGCAATGCTGTTACGACCAAGGTTGCTATGCTGTCTCGCTCTGATGATGACTGGGCAGATATTGATTATTTCTTTGCTCAGGTAAGCGTAGAAGACAGGCTTGTTGATTTCAAACCAACCTGCGGCAACATCATGACAGCTGTTGGTCCAGCCGCACTTGAAATGGGCTTGATAGAGCCAAAAGGTGATATAACAGACGTTAATATCCGCGCTGTTAATACAGATGCACGGGTTGTTGCCCGCATCCAGACACCTCATAATATTGTGTGTTATGACGGTGATGTTGCCATTGACGGTGTGCCTGGAACAGCTGCACCGGTGGAGTTAAATTTTATGGATGTTGCCGGCTCAAAAACAGGGGCTCTTCTGCCAACGGGATCAGCCCGCGATATCTTTGATGGTATTGAAGTAACATGTATGGATGTCGCAATGCCGATGTGTATTGCCAGAGCCAGCGACTTTGGGCTAACCGGACATGAAACCCGCGAAGAGCTAGATGCTAACCGTGATTTCTTTGCTCACATGGAAGCCATAAGGATTCAAGCTGGCGAAAAGATGGGGATGGGTGATTGCACATCATCAGTGACCCCGAAATTCGGGCTACTCGCACCGCATCCAGAAACGGGTCATATCGTGACCCGTTATTTTATGCCGTGGGACACCCATCCAACAATGGCTGTTACCGGCTCGCAGTGCCTTGCCTCATGCGCACTCACCCCCGGCACAATCGCCGATGGAATGATGACAATTCCGGCTGAACGTCCAGCACGTATTACCTTGCATCACCCGATGGGTGAAATGGATGTGATAGTCGATTTTGAAATGCAGGGTGATAGCTTTATTCATAAATCGGCAGGCCTTATTCGAACCGCCCGCAAGCTTGCTGCTGGCGAAGCCTTTATCCCTGCTTCAATCTGGTCTAGATAAATTTTCTTCAGATAATTCCGGGCTGAGGCAGCTTAGCGTGTCTCAGTTTTGCTGGCATCCTTCATGCGCGTTACGATAAACGGCAAAGAGATGAAAACCATCACAATCCGAATTGTGTGATGGAAAGCAACAAAGGCAATATCAAATCCAAATATGAGCGCTAGCAGGGTGACTTCATATAAGCCTCCCGGGACAAAGGCGAGCCACATTGCAAGAAAAGATATATCCATAATCGAGCTCATCGCAAAGGTTGCCGTAAGATAAGCCGTTAGAATAAGAATCATATTTATAAGCCCATCGCGCAGATATCCCATTAATTCACTAAAGGCCACCTGTGCAAGACGCGCCCCAACTGCACCGCCAATCACGAGCTGTGCCACAATCACAAATTCGGTGACCCGCGGTATCGCAACAATACCCAGAATATGCAAAATAGCACTTAGGAGTAGTGGGCCAAGAAGATGCGGCATCGGCACCCGCAAAAAACGGGCTGCAAAATACCCGCCAACAGCAATAGCTGCAAATTTTGCAAGCTGAACAACGCCAAGATCGGTAAGGCCTGGCATGGAGTGAAGCGCAACATTTGACTGGTTAACCGCTGTCTGGCCTTCGAGAACGGCAAGCAAAAGCGGTGTTGTCAGAAACACAAAGGTCACCCGGATGAGATGAAACAGAGCCACTACATAGTCTTTATCAACAAGCTCGCGCGCCATAACAATCGCTTCGGCCTGACCGCCAGGAACAGAGCAAAGAAAGGCCAGACGAGGCTCATACCCCCGCACTCTGGTTAAAAACATATACCCAATGACTGTGACAACCGCTGTTACCCCTATCATGGTAATAACTGTTATGCTCCAGCGTTGGATGTTGGTAAAAATATCAGCAGTAAAGGTCGCCCCAATCAGCACACCAAGCCCCAGAATGACAGGGACATGAACCCAGCGTGCAACACCCAGAAAGGGATGAATACGCGGAAACAACCCACCAATTGCCCAAACACCAAATAAACTACCCATCAGATAGGGTGCTGGCATATTGATAGAGAAAAACAACCAGCCCACCATCAGCGCAAGACTAAAAGTTACGGCAAGTTTTTGAATATCACGTATAATGGGCAACATTAATATTAGTCCATTTCACTGTTAGTAGAAAGTGACGCAAGCTTGAGACGTGCTTTTAATGCCTCATGAAGGTGATGTTTCATGGCACGCTCACAGCCCTCCGCGTCACCAGACTGGATAGCGGCATTAACAGCATGATGTTCAGCCTGTATTGAGATAATACGAGATGGCACACTATAGGCTGTTACGCCGAGAAGAACGAGCATTTGAGAGTGCCGTACAAGACTTTCACTCAGAAACTGGTTTCGGGCGGTCGATAAAATAGCGGAATGAAACATTGCATTATGCTGGGCAAGCGCTTCAGGCGCGGCGCCTTGGCATATCATCATATCTTCGTCGTTACAAAGCTCCTGTAGCACCGCTTTTTCCGAATGGCCTGACTTTTCAGCCGCCAGCCTTCCTGCCATACCCTCAAGTGTCGCCCGAAGCTCATAAAGGTCTGTAATATCACGCCAGCCGAGCTGTCTTATCCGCAGACCATCTTTGCCAGCAGTGATGATATGCTCTGACTTCAGGGCGGTGAGAGCCTCTCTGAGCGGCGTCCGGCTAACAGATAATAATTCTCCTAACTCAGCCTCTTTCAGTCTTGTCCCCGGCTTCAGTAATCCTACTCTAATAGCCTCCATCAGGGTGAGGCGCACTTCAGTTGAGGCTGGCAAGTCATTACCATGTTGCTGCGAGACAGCATCGCGGCAGGATGACCAATTAAACATGCTCATATCAATAGATTTTAGGGCCATTTACTCACGTGAGTCCTTGACAGAAAGAGGAATAACTCAATAAATGTATACATATGTATACAGAAAATAAAACATCATTTCCAGATCTGTCAGAAACAGCGTGGGATATTATCGTCATTGGCGCCGGTAATGCTGGAATTTGCGCTGCAATCACAGCAGCAGAAGCAGGCTGCTCTGTTCTGGTTATAGAGGCGGCTCCAAAAGATATGCGGGGCGGCAATACGCGCCATACACGCAACTTGCGGGCAATGCATGATGAGCCAACTGACATTCTAACAGACGCCTATAGTTTTGAAGAATATTTTGATGATCTAATGCGTGTTACCAAGGGGGTAACAAACAAAGAACTTGCCGAACTTACGCTACGTAAATCATCTGAATTAACAGGCTGGCTAACCGACCGCGGCGTTCGCTTTCAGCCTGCTTTGTCTGGCACATTAAATCTTGGCCGGACCAATGCTTTTTTCCTTGGCGGCGGGCGCGCACTCCTGAACAGTCTGTGTCATCATGCAGAAAAAATCGGGATAATAATTTCTTACCAGACACCGGTTACAGAGCTTATCATCGAAGACGGGTTTTGCACTGCTGTTAAGCTTGAAAATGGCCAGTCAGTCTCTGCCAAAAACGTTATCACAACAGCTGGCGGTTTCGAAGCCAATCTTGATTGGCTTGCAGAAGGCTGGGGCGATTCTGCCAAGAATTTTCTTGTCCGCGGCACACCCTATAATAAGGGTATTATTTTGCGTAGTCTGCTAGATGGCGGCGCCCAATCAGTTGGCGAGCTTGACCAATGTCATGCTGTTGCGATTGATGCGCGCGCGCCAAAATATGATGGCGGCATTGCCAGCCGGATTGACGGCGTTCCCTTCAGTATGGTGGTCAATAAACATGCTGAACGTTTTTATGATGAAGGTGAGGATTTCTGGCCAAAACGCTATGCTATCTGGGGGCGTCTTGTTGCAGGTCAGCCGGACCAAATTGCTTATTCACTGCTTGATTCCACTGGCGTTGATAGGTTTATGCCTTCGGTTTTCACCCCGATTATTGATGATACAATCGAAGGACTTGCAGATAGGCTAGGATTGGACCCTGTCGCAACTCGAAAGGCTGTTGATGATTTTAATGCCGCCTGCCCAGACGGGCCAATTGACCAGTCTATTCTCGATAATAAAGCAACTTCTGGTCTTAGCCCTGAAAAAACTAACTGGGCGGCGCCGATTGCTAACCCGCCTTTTTATGGGTTTCCGCTGCGTCCGGGCATCACATTCACCTATATGGGCGTCGAAGTGAATGACCGTGCACAAATCCTGATGCAGGATGGAAAACCAATGGCAAATCTGTTTGCGTCAGGAGAAATCATGGCTGGGAACATTCTTGGTCAGGGTTATCTTGCGGGCATCGGCATGACAATTGGGGCTGTTTTTGGCCTTATTGCCGGTGCTGAGGCTGCCCGTACACTCAATAGTACCGCGCAGGAGAATAAGCAATGAGACTTGTTGATATAGCTGAAGCTGATGCGCATGAAGAAACCCGCCGCATTATGCAGATATGCAATGCCTGCCGCTATTGCGAAGGGTTTTGCGCTGTTTTTCCTGCTATGGAACGTCGCCGGACATTTACCGAAGGCGATACGGCCTATCTTGCTAATCTGTGCCATAATTGCGGTGCTTGTTACCATGCGTGCCAATATGCACCGCCACATGAATTTGGCGTAAATGTGCCTCAGACATTGAGCGAGCGACGTGTTGAAACCTACGCTGATTATGCATGGCCTCCCGTGATGAGCCAGGCATTCCAAAAGAACGGTTTCCTGACAACCCTGATTGTCAGCCTTGTTCTGGGCTTATGTGTCGCCGGTATGCTTATACTTATTTCACCGCACCTCTTTTGGGGCATTCATCTTGGTGAAGGTGCCTTTTATACACTTGTGCCACATACAGTCATGGCAGGTATCCCTCTGATAATTTCAGCGTTTGTTCTGGTATCTTTTGTGATGGGATGGCGAGGCTACTGGCACCATACTGGCGCAAAATGGGGTGGCATGGCATCCCTCTTGGATGCGATGAGTGCTTCGGCAAGCTTGCGTAATCTTGGCGGCAATAATGCGGGAACGAACGAAGGCTGTCCCGGGCCTGATGATAGACCAGCAAATGCCAGAAAATATTACCACCACCTGACCTTTTACGGGTTTATGCTCTGTTTTGCGTCCACTTCCACTGGCACGATTTATCATTATCTGCTGGGACGAGAAGCACCTTATGGCTATTTTTCGCTGCCTGTTCTGCTTGGTACTGTTGGCGGGGTTATCCTATGTATCGGAACCGCAGGATTATGGTATGAAAAACAGCGAATGGATGAGCGTGTAAAATCACTCAAAACGCTGGGTATGGATTATGCTTTTATTGGCATTCTGTTTGCGGTGAGCTTCACTGGACTGCTCCTTCTTGGGGTTCGGGAAACATCTTTTATGGGGCTTACACTGGCAATACATCTTGGTTTTGTTTATGGCTTTTTTCTTATTTTGCCATTTTCAAAATTTGTCCATGGAATCTACCGTTTTGCTGCCTTACTCGCAGATGCAAATGAGCGCAAACAAAGCTAGTCTGTGTTATCGCGTAGCACCAAGATGCAGTGTAAGGAAGCTTCCTTGTGATGCTAAGCAGTGGCACTATGTCTTCTATGTTGTCTTGAGCGTTACATAAATTTAAGGTCCCTATCACGTTTTTATTTGTGTTAGGCCTTCGTTTCATTGCAGTCTTTTAACAGTTTACTCTCACCTCTTTTTGGACTGTTATTGATATGCCTTCACGCTTTGGTAAAACATCTTTACAGCCCCGGCGCAGCTTTATTTTTGTGCCCGCGCTGCGCCCCGAAATTTTCCCAAAAGCCCTTGCCAGCGGAGCAGACATTGTCTGTCTTGAGCTAGAAGACGGCATCGCGCCTAAAGATAAGGATGAAGCACGCGCCAACGCCCTTGCTATCCTAGCCGAAGCACATGCCGATGATGGCATAGAAAGAATGGTGCGGGTAAATTGCCTCCGGGATAGCTTTGGCATTGCCGACCTTCAGGCGATCCTGTCTAGCACCACACCGCCGGCCTCACTGATGCTCCCGAAAGTTCGCACCCCCGATGAGGTTGCCATTATCGATGCCTTGCTTACGGAAAAAGGCCATGATACCCGCCTGAATATTATCATTGAGACTAATCAGGGGCTTGAAGCTGCTTATGATATCGCGCATGCCAGCCCGCGCATTGATACGCTGTTTTTTGGCGGTGTTGATATGGCAGCAGAGTTGCGATGTACTAATTCTTGGGAAAACCTGCTCTATGCGCGATCGCGCGTGGTTCACGCAGCAGCATCAGCTGGCATTGATGCTATTGATGTCCCCTATCTTGATCTGGATGATATGGAGGGGATGGTGGTAGCTGCCCAGCAAGCAAAAGAGCTTGGCTTTACAGGCAAAGGCGCAATTCACCCGAAACAAATTGCGATGCTGAATGAGGTTTTTACCCCGAGCGCAGATGAAATAGCGCGCGCAACCCGCATTATAACAGCTTTTGAAGACGCAGATGCTGCGCTTGTTGTTATCGACGGCAAGCTTATTGAAAAACCAGTTATCCGCACAATGCACCGCATTCTGGCTATTGCTGAGCATATGAAAAAATTAGACCCCTCTCATCACGGATAAAGACGATAAGGAATAAGACCAATGGAATGTTGTGGACCAGGTTATGCATCCCCTGCAGCGGCAATGAAGGCGCCGCGCGAAAAAATTCTTTACACGATTGCTATTTATACTGGCACCGGCATTCAGAAACCTGACTATCTTGCTACCATTGATGCTGATGAGGACAGCCCAACCTATTCACAAGTCATATCGCGGCTAGAGATGCCGGGTATTGGTGATGAGCTTCATCATATGGGCTGGAATGCCTGTTCATCCTGCCATGGTGATGCTGGCATGGAACGAAAATACCTCATTGTGCCGGGTGTGCGTTCTTCAAACCTTCATATTATTGATTGTGCAACCGACCCCCGCAATCCAACGCTCTTTAAAGTCATTGAAGGCTCGGAGATTAAATCAAAAACAGATTTATCAGCGCCGCATACGATTCACTGTCTTGGGTCTGAAATTATCATATCAATGCTTGGGGATGCCCGCGGCAACGCACCTGGCGGCTACCTCCATCTCAACAAATCCTTTGAGATTATGGGGCGGTGGGAAAACTCAATGGGCGATATTAAATTCGGTTATGACTTCTGGTACCAGCCGCGTCATAATGTGATGGTCAGTTCAGAATGGGCAGCTCCAAATACCTTTATGCCCGGGTTTGACCTAGAGGAGGTTGGGCATCTTAAATATGGCCGTGAAATTCATCTCTGGGACTTTGAAAAGCGGGAGCCAAAACAGACTTTTTATCTTGGCGAAGATGGCCTTGTGCCGCTTGAAGTCCGCTTCCATCACGACCCTGACAGCTCTCATGGTTTTGTTGGCGCTGCCCTTAGCGCTAATATCATTCACTGGTGGAAAGATGAGCAGGAAGAATGGCAGTGGGAAAAAATTATTGATGTAGAAAATGAACCTCATCCTGACTGGCCTATTCCAGTACCGGGGGTCATTTCTGTTATTCTGTTATCTATGGATGATAAATATCTGTATTTCTGCAACTGGTTGCATGGTGACATTCGCCAATATGATATTTCTGACCCGCACAACCCCGTCCTAACAGGACAGGTCTGGATGGGCGGACTTCTAGAACGCGCACCAGAGGTTAACGGCGTGAGGGTAACTGGCGGGCCACAAATGATACAATTATCGTTAGATGGCAAACGCTTATTTGTGACAACCTCTCTGTTCAGCACATGGGATAACCAGTTCTATCCTGACATCCGCACCAATGGCGGTTGTATGCTGATGGTAAATTGTGATACCGAAAATGGCGGTATGGAAATTGACCCCACCTTTGTAGTGGATTTTGGCAAAGAGCCAAACGGTCCCTCACGCTGTCATGAAACCCGCTATCCGGGCGGCGATTGCACAAGTGATATCTGGATATGAGTATGGTTACTGTCACCCTTGCCAATCAGGGCAATGCATCGTTTGAAGTGAGCACGCATAAACCGCTCTTGAGTAGCTTGCGGGCGGCAGGTGTTGAGCTTCCTTATGGCTGTGAATATGGCGGCTGTATTACCTGCGCTGCCAAGCTGATTGACGGGACCATAGACCAGCGCTCACAAGTTGCTCTCAATAACAGGCAGATTGCGAACGGTTATGTTATTTTATGCGTTGCTCGTCCTGTGAGCGACTGCATCCTAGATGTTGGCGTTGAAAGTCACGATAAACTCTATCGCAATCCGTTTTTGGACCCGCTTGAACCCCATGAACTTAAAGCAGATATAGCCATTCCTAAGGAGACAGGGAAATGACATATATGGACCATGACATTCCCTATTCAGATGACTATCTCCAAGATATCTTAAAATCGGTTAAAACGATCGCAATGGTTGGGGCAAGCCCGGATAAAACAAAATTCAGCTATGGTGTCCTGCGCGTGCTGTCTGAAACAGGCTATGAGATTATTCCGATTAATCCACGGCCAGGCTTGGAAGAAATACGCGGCCTGAAAGTCTATCCCTCATTGGAAGCTGTCGGCAGGCCCATCGATATGGTTGATGTCTTTCGGCGGGCTGAAGATTTACCGCAAATTGCCCAGGAAGCTGTTAATGCAGGCGCCAAAATCCTGTGGGGTCAGATTGGCGTTAAAAACGCCGAAGCTGCCCGCATTGCTGAGGAAGCTGGCTTAAAAGTTGTTATGGATAGATGTCCAAAAATTGAATTATTCCGCCCGTTCTGGAAACCAAAACTTGATCTTAAAATTTAACAGGAGCTGCGCTAATGGCACAGACAATCACAAAAGGGTATCAAGCCCTTCTGGATGAGGCTAACAGCCTTGTGAGCACTATTTCAGTTGATGAGGCCGCCGCTCTTCTGGATAGCGACAAGCATGTCTTTATTGATTTGCGCGATATTCGTGAAATGCAACGTGCTGGTAAAATTCCGGGCGCATTTTCCTGTCCGCGCGGCATGCTTGAATTCTGGATAGACCCGGCAAGCCCCTATCATAAGGACATCTTTAATCAGGATAAAACCTATATATTTTACTGTGCAAGCGCGTGGCGGTCTGCCTTGAGTGCACAACAGGCACAACTTATGGGGCTGAAGCCAGTTGTTCATATTGAGGGCGGCTTTACTGCATGGGCCAAAGCAGAAAAACCAACTGAAGCTGTCGAAAAGAAATAATCCCCCCCAAAAAGCGAATACCCTCGCGTTATAAGCCAGAGCGAATGCCCTCGCCTTTTGATAGTGTCATGTCATCCGGCAAGCCAGCTAACAGCCTTTGTTGCTGCTAAATATGCCTCATCATATGAGACATAAACGGCATCACTTTGGCTGCCATAGATAAACCAGCCATTTTGGTCCTCTATATCACGGCGATATTGGCAGAAACCGTAAAATTTCTCATTAACAATGAAGACATCAACGCACTGACTGCCGGTCTCATTATTATGAGAGCTTATGACACGTTTCTTTTTCATTCATCACGGCGCGTGGCTTCATAGCCCGATGAGGCTTCGTAATAATCATCAAACCCAACGCGTTGCCGCAACTCGCCAAAATCCATTATATGCTGGGCACGTGGCCCATCATGTCTCATAGCCTCTAATGTCTGTGTCATTGCCTTCATTGCAGCAGACATGACTGTGAGAGGATAAAGCGCAATATGATAGCCAATATCCTTAAGCTCATTCATCGGCAAATCTGGTGTTATCCCGCCTTCAACAATATTAGCGATGAGGCATCCCGGGACTTCAGCACAAATACGGCGCATTTCATCTTCATTTTTTGGCGCTTCAATAAAAATGAGGTCCGCGCCAAGTTCGTGGAATTTCTGGGCACGTTCAATGGCTTCACCCAAACCATGTGTATGATTTGAGTCTGTTCGTGCCAAAATTGCGATATCGCCCGTTTCTTCACGTGCATCAACTGATGCTTTTATCCGGTCATAAGCCTCGTCTCTGCCAACAACATCCTTACCTTTGGTATGACCACACCGTTTTGGGGCAAGCTGGTCTTCGATAAGAACTGCAGCGCAGCCTGCTTTAATAAAGCCAGCAACAGTCCGCCGCGTATTCATCGCATTTCCATAACCAGTATCACCATCTGCCATTAACGGAATTGAGATCGCATCGGTTATATTTCGGGCTTGGTCGAGCACCTCACTATAGGTCATCAACCCAAGGTCAGGCGCACCAATACGCGAAGCCGAGGCCGCAAACCCCGACATAAAGGTAAGCTCGAACCCGGCTTGTTCGATCAATTTTGCCGATAAGGCATCAAAACAGCTTGGTACGGCGTAAAAGTCACCGCTCGCAATAATGTTACGCATTGATATCATTGAAGATGGCTTTGCCATGAACAAACTCTCCTGTTGGTTTATTACAGCTTAAAAGGAATATAGAGCACGAGGTCTGGCCAGACATACATTACGAACACCGTAAATATCATCAAAAACAAAAACGGAATAACGCCTTTCGAGACATCCCCTAGGCTTGCGCCGGATACAGATTGTATCACATATAGATTCAACCCCACAGGCGGCGTTACCAGCGCACATTCGACCATAATAACAATGAAAATCCCAAACCAAATAGGGTCAATACCAAGGCCCATTGCTGCAGGAAGCAACACAGGAACCATGATAAGCACCATGGAGAGCGTTTCAAAAACCAATCCCATCGCAACCAGAACAGCACAGACCACAACCACAAACAGCGTCTTATTATCAATATACATTTGAATAAGAGCCGAGATATCCTGAGGAATGCGATAAAGCGCAATCGCCTTACCAAAGATTTTAGCACCTGCAATGATAATCAGAATAGCGGCAGTCGTTACCATTGACTCAAAAACTGCTTTTTTGAAATCCGACCATCCAAGGCTTCGCATAACAAGAACCGTTAGGATGAGTGACAGAGAAAACCCAACAGCAGCTGCTTCGGTTGGCGTGAAAATACCTGTATAGATACCCCCCAAAATAAGACCCGCTAGAAGAATGGTAGGCGCAACCCTCACAGAGGCTCTTTTGCGTTCTTTCCAGCTCGCCTTGGGACTTGGTGTGTAACCACCAAAGAACTGGGCATAAATAATCGAAAATATAATGAAGAGGCTAATAAGAAATAATCCGGGTCCAATACCAGCAAGAAAAAGGGCAATCACTGATTCTTCAGTAATAAATCCATATACAATCATCGGAAGGCTTGGCGGAATAAGAATGCCCAGCGTGCCGCCCGCAGCCAGCAATCCATAAACGAAGTTTTTGTTATATCCACGCTCAATCATCTCTGGAATTGCAACAACCCCAATAGTCGCTGCTGTCGCTACGGACACACCTGAAATAGCCGCAAAGATACCGCAAGATACAATTGTTGCGATTGCCAGCCCGCCTGGCCAATGACCTACCCAAGCTTGAACAGCGCCATAAAGATCCTTGCCGCAGCCGCCGCGCAATAAAACATTACTCATCAACAGGAATAACGGCACTGCCAGCAAGATAAAGCCGTCTAGTGTCGACAGAATAGACTGCGGCGCCATCAATGGTGAAAAGCCACCAGCTAACAACATTCCAAGCCCAAGACTTCCAAGAGAATAGGCGACAGGAAGCCCGGCGAGAAGAAGCACAAACATAACGCCAAGGATAAAGATTACTTTCATTCTGAAGCTCCTCGTAGAATTGGTGCGCCTGATAAAAGCTTCACTATTTCAAGGACTGCCTGCACAGCAAGAAACAGAAAACAAACAGCTACCGGCAATTCAGCTATCCAAGCAGGCAAGTCTAACAGACTTCCTGTCGTGCGCCCGCGGGCGAATGAATCATAAAATATTTCCCAGCCATAGAATGCGACATAAAGAGAAAAAACAGTTAACAAAACCATTGTCGCAATAGCTGATACCCGCTGCGCAGGTGGCGGCATCTGGTCTGTTACGGCATTGATCTGGATGTGCCGGCGATGTTGCAATAACCATGGCATGGAAATCAGTGAGCCATAGATGAGGCAAAGCTGGCTAAGCTCTGCTGCCCAGCTAGTCGGGGCAAGAAAAAAATACCGCGCAACAACTTCATAACTTAACATTATGCCAGCAAGGGCAAAAAGCCATGCGGCACACCACGCTAAAAACAACATATATTTCTCAAAATGAACAAACATCGCTACCGCATTCCCCCTTACCTGAAAAAATGCACTGCCCCCTTTTGCAATGAAAGGGCGCAGGCATTTATGTCAGGAAATATAGGCTATCAAAACGTTAGGGTTAAAACTTAGATGCAGCTTCTAAAAGCTGTGCACCCAGTGGTCCGGCTTTGGCCTTATACTGGTCATAAACTGATGTAGATGCGGCCTTGAAGGCAGCAATATCAGCGTCAGTTGGCACAACAACTTTCATCCCATTTTCTTTTGCGACTTTATAAGCGTCCGCTTCGATCTGAGTGATATAGTTACGAACATCATTTTCTGCATAGGTTGCAGCATCACTAATGATCTTTCGCTGTCCTTCAGTAAGGGCTGCCCACCATTTATTATTAACAACAACCAAGAATTCAATATCAGCATGGTTGGTTACAGTAATTGTATCCATAACTTCATATAGTTTACGTGACTTAACCCCAGAAACACCCGTCATACCTGCATCAACAGTGCCACGTTGATAGGCAAGATATTGCTCAGAACCAGAGATAAGAGTTGGGGCACCGCCTGTTGCTTCAACAAACTGGCCAAGCGTTTTGCCAAACACGCGGACTTTTTTACCCTTCATATCGTCAGGATTACTAATCGCGCTTCCCTTGGATAGCATGATCGCGCCACCATAGGCCTGCCACCACAAAACAGTTGACCCTGTTCCAGAAATAGCCTCATCGATTGGCCCCCGCACTGGAGACCCTTTCGCCACAGCTTTCCGGACTTTTTCTTCAGAGTTAAGAAGGAATGGCTGATAGAAAATATCAACAGCTGGAATATCGCCGACATAGCGTGTCAGAGAGGCAACGCCCGCTTCAATAGAACCTGAACCAACGGCAGCTGGCACTTCTTTATCTTTGTAAAGCTGCGCTGAATCATAAATCTGAACTTCAATATTGCCACTAGAATTCTTTTCTACCTGCTCTTTGAATAGAAGAAGGTTTTGACCAAGATGGCTCTTCATAGGCAATTGAAGTGAAATACGCATTGTTACGTCTGCCGCCTGAGCAGTCAGACTAGTAAGCATAAGGCCAGCAAGGCCTGACATCACTGTAAGTGAAAATTTCATTTGTGTCTCCCGTTAACAAAAACCGTGCGACTTTACTGCCGCTTCTCTAAGTAAAGGATCGATGTTATCAAACTGCCAAGATGTGTCAAAAGATATCTCTAAAAAACAGATAGATAAATAAGTTGCTATTGATATAATTAAGAAATATCGAAATTTTATTTATTGTTAAGGTACTATTTTAGGCGTCCTTTTGAAACGTAATAAGGGCTAGCACTAAAACTATGACGCTTGACGAGGTCCAAAATATACCTCTCTAATGACTGTGTTTTTTCAATAGCTAGCTAGGCAAGGTATCATTCAATGACGGATAGTGATTCAGCACCCATTCCTCAGGCAGGGCGCGGTCGGCGCGGCCGCTTATCAGCAACCGAAATAGCCGAAGACAAACAGTCTCCCTCTTTCATTATGGGGCATGCATCAGGCGGTCTTTTTACACCTGTTACTGAAAAAGAATGCGGCGCACTGAGCAAGGCTGCTTTTTCTATCCTAGATGATATTGACATGTCCGAAGCATAAAATGAAAGCGAATAGTTGAGGAGAATTTCCAATTTCCATTTTTGATAATATCGGCCCTGCCACGAGCAAATCTGTAATTTCAACA
>Ga0209092_10002348_pt1 | contig 17445 bp, 14 predicted proteins | sample FraStrMetagenome_FD_187446 | JGI IMG/M metagenome (GOLD analysis project Ga0209092, IMG submission 187446) | Marine eukaryotic phytoplankton communities from Arctic Ocean - Fram Strait ARC3M Metagenome (SPAdes) (version 2) | ecosystem: Environmental > Aquatic > Marine > Oceanic | place: Fram...
CCATCCACTGCTGCTGCTGCTGCTGCTGCCAACGCATCATCATCGTCATCGGAGCATCGGATTTATGAAGCCGTAGCACGACACGATCATCGTTCGTTTTTAGAGTGTTTGAGAAATGTGACGGTGGATGCTGCCGAATGTATTTATTTCCATCATCGGAATGATAATGGCGGTGTTTTTTATAATGATATTAATAATGTTAATAATAATAATAGTATTGGTGGTGGTGGTGGTGGTGGTGGTGTGAGAAGTCTGTCACGAAATACTTCCAATGCCAACTGCAGTGAAAGTAAGACGGATGAAGCTCATGAAGAAATATTGTTGAACTCCTCACATGTTTCTTCTGCTTCTTCTTTATTGTCTGTGGATAATAAAATAAAGGCTGGTGATGGTGGTATGGCGGATGATTTGGAATTGAAACGGGCGTGTGATATCCTTTCGGAAGTAGAATTGCGTCATTTGGTTCATCATTTGGTAAATTGTCGTCCTCCTAGGAATTTTCAATTGGTAGAAGCATCGGAATTTTCCTCATTTGAGAATCAGGTACAAGCGGAAGGTAATGAACGAAACGGGGGTGATGGAGAAGAAGGTCTGGTAATTCCACAGTTAGATAACAATGGATCGCTGGTACATTTATCATGCATTTGCGATAATGTATTTGCGTTATCCGTCTTATTGATGTTCGGTGCGGATATTCGGCAGAGACATACCTCGTTTCGAAGATTGTTGGTTCACGAGGCAGCATGTTGGGATAGTGCCGATTGTTTGGAAGTCCTATTGTGCGCCGGTGGTTTTTCTACCATAAATTCGGACATTCTTGAGAAAGAAGAGCAGATGGAGGAAAAGCTTCAAGCAAGATGGACTTTTTATGAAACGATCACATGGCTTATGAATGCATGTGACAAAATGGAGTACGAGAGTGGCGACAATACAAGCAGAAGTGGCAATGATTTGATGATAGCGAAGCAAGTGCTACAATTGTTCAAATATGAACTGCCTTTGGAAACAAACTTATTACTACAAACATTGCCCCAGCAAATGGATGGCCATGGGAATACCGCTTTACATTGGTCTGCTTTTAAGAATAGCATTAAATGTATGAAAATTTTGGTATCGACAGAAAATGGAAGGAGACCAGCAATTAATCCGAATGTTCGTTCGAATCAAAGTGGATGGACACCTTTGGTAAGTTTTGTATTGCAAATATGGTTTTCCTCTGTAACATAGACTATCTAATCAAATCATCTTCGATAATATGTTTTTCTTCAGCACGATGCTGCATATTCTAATTCGGGTAAATGTATCGAGCTTCTCCTTCGTGCTGGTGCCGACGTTAATGCCTACGCAAACAGCGGCGCCACTCCGTTGTGCTTCGCTGCTCAGGAAGATGCTTCGGATGCTACACGCATTTTGTTGCAACATGGCGCAGATCCTCTCATTCGGTGCTGTGGCGGAGAAATGAACCACTATCACAACCAAGGTCACATTCCGTCCATTGGCATACATCGATTTAGCGGGTATACCCCGCTTCATTATTGTGCTCACTACAATGCAGCCAATTCTGCACAAGTTTTGTTGAAGCATGCAGACAGTAAGGAAGCCTTGATGGAAACATTCGATTTTTCGAATAAGCTGCCCATTCATGTGGCGGCGTTGAGAGGGTCAAGCGATGTTTTGCGTGAGCTCTTGGCCGCAGGAGCAAAACTTAGAGAAAATCGGGTTCAATCATTTGCGAGAGGACCTTCTTCCCCTGCAAGTTCGCCGCGATCCTATTTTGTTGAATATCGTCCCATAGTAAACGATGTAAGCGAGCTGCGATCGTCGAATCGTAGGAGACCAATCTTAGCGTCTTCTTCCCCTATACTTCGAGCTATGTTACCAAGTCAACCAGTTATATCACCAAAACCTTGGAATTGCTTAGCTCAAGAAAGCATAGACAAATGCTTTAAACTTCTTAAAGATGTAGATTCTAGTTGGTCTCCACAAAATCATCAGATATTTACACCGAGTGATCGAGAGTGCATTATCACGTTGTTGAAAGTTGGAAAGAGGCTAGAACAAGAGAAGGGTATGTTTTTAGAACTTATACCATTAGTACTAAGTTTTTGTGGTAGAGAGTGGTTTGCCGCAGCAAAGAAGCTAACAAGGACAACTCTGAACTTGGATTTTAACTCTGATACCCATCAATTACAATTATCAGCTGAAGCACATACGGCACAACATTTTCCAAGCCCTTTACTTACTTCTATCAGCAGACAATCACATGACAGCGAATCAGTTCCTAGATTTAGAGAGCGACAAGAAAGTGTTACTGACTACGCAGACGGCAATATTGATGATATAATTCGATTTCAGCTGAATGATGATGACATGGACCTTAACGGAGCGAGTTAAAATGCCAGATGTTCGTTGCGATCCCTGGTGACTTTGGTCTAGTAAATATATATTATAGCATATGAAGTAATTTGTTGATTTTTTGTGCTAAAAGTAGTTTATCATCGGTGCCTGGTTCCTTCGTTACATCACTTACGTTAGAACATCATGTGTGTAAAGGTACCCGAAGATGGCTTAATTTTTTAGAAAAGGAGCTGTTTTGCAGGCTATGTTAACAGTGATATTGAATTCGAGTCTGATGGATGAGTAAAAGGTTGCGACATGCTTTTTCTTGGGGAAGGTGGGATCTTATGCATTTACTTGCCTAACATAATATCTTAGTATCACTTCATCCCATCTTTACGTTATCAATACTGTTAACAACAATTACAATCAGAATAATCACAACCAGCGACCATAATGTTATGCTAGTACAAATTTTTATTGATGAACAACATTGATGATTCAATTTTCAATGGGAGGTTAAACTAAGTACGGTGAGTTAGTAAAGATGAATGAGATCAATGAGCATAGATTAACCTGCTAATATATTGATTAATACTCAGTTGTCAAGTTTATCTACGATCACTGAAAATAGATCAGATAAAGAAGTATGAGATTTACCCGTTATTTGTTTCAGGTTGAAAGAGGCAAGTTGTCCACTTCTGCGGTTAGAACATTATTTTGCTTAGTCTGCCTCAAAAATTAAATTATAGACGAGCATGATGAGACGTGCTAAAGAGAACATCGCAAAGGGATTGTAGAACTGTGCCGATGTACACACAAATAGTAATTATCTACAAAAGGTTATCCTCCCTGAGCAAAGACTTCTGCTTTATCGTTTGATATGTTTCGAAAACGAAAAATGCGAACACGATAAAAATCCATCTCAAAACCCAGATTAGAGGTTTCAGGATCCCTGTGAGCAATATGCAATATGTCGAATCGATTTCGTCGGGAAGGAGGTGAAGGACTTCATTTATCAGTTCTTTCAAGATTGGTTACGCATATTTGATTCACATAATCACTATCAAATACTTTGGCACGATTCTTCTTAGCCATCAGGGTCAGAAACGAATAGCTAGGGACTAATTTCCGTCTCCATGGTTTCTAGGTATACAAACTGTTGGAAATCCGCATCTAGAATATACCCTACCCGAAAATTACGGTGTTATAGTGAAACTCTATAGAGAAGATTACGGATTTGGCCTTCGTATATTAATATCTTCATCTTTTAACATCGAAACAGAATTGTTTCTTTTTAATAAGTACTTGCACATACGAATCTTCACAATGTGTACGTCAACCACCGTTCAACTCTGTGCGTATTTGTCACGCAGTCACGCATCTGTGATATGTTTGTGTCAATCAAAAATCAAAAAAAAATCCTCGGAAAAACATCCGCAAAGCAGTGAGCAGAGCAGTCGCAGAGCACATCTCTGTTTTCCTCTTTTCTTGCAGACACCATAAAATTCTTCAAACTATATATTAATTTAATGCGGTGCTTTCTCACTCTACATTTCTTACTGCTACTGCTATTCATTTGTTCTGTGAAAGGCGAAGAAGACGTGTCACCATCGGATATCGAAGCCAAAAACGATGATATTTATGAACAAAATGTTCGACCTCCGACCACGTTACAAAATGGATTGAAATATACGGATGATTTTCAGCGATTGCGAATGAAGATAAATTCTGCCATGGAGAAAGCCAAGCGCATGGAAGTTAATCATTTACTTCAACAAGTGAAGGCGAGAGCAAAGCTTCGAATGCCGGAACGACCTGTCATCTCACTTTCCTCCATTGCTGCTCTGCTGTTGTACCAAACGTTTAAAGTTCCGAGCTCTTGTGGAATTGTTTTGATGTGCCTTGTTGGATCGAGTTTAGGATATATTAGTTTCTTGTATTTTATTTCATTGGGGTATGCCGCTTCTCTTGCCATTTGTGCAGGTATTTGTCTCTGGTCTTTTAATGTACGTGCTTACAATGAAGCGCATGATTTCTTTTTTCGATTTTTTAGAAAATGATTATCTAACACTGTTCCCTTTTTATAGGGTTTGAATGATATAAAGATTCCTATTCTGACTAATATTCATACTGGATTGGTGCTTTTATGGGCTATTCGTTTGTTCTTATTTTTGTTACACCGTGAATTTGTTAGTTGGCCGGAATGGCACGTTTCGATCAAAAATGTCAATGAGAGACAAAAAACTCTCGAAGCACGTTTACCCATTTGGATCGCCACTTCATTATTTTATGCCTCTATGTTTTCACCATGCTTTTCTCGGATGGTGCAGGCCTTGTCAGCTCATGACACAGAACTGACAATTAATACGAGCATATGGGGCTTTACGGGAAAATTTGGAATATGTTTACAAGTAGTCGGTCTTATTATTGAAAGTATCGCAGATCATCAAAAAGGGAAACTTAAGCGTATTCCTGGCAATCGAAGTAGTTGGTGTAACGTTGGGTTATGGAGCTTTAGCACACATCCTAACTATGTTGGAGAATCTATCTTTTGGCTTGGGACATACTTTGGTGGAATGGGAAGTCAATCAATAACACAAATACCATTAGGAATATGTTCATTTGCCGGTGTATGCGGTATACTTGCAGTTATGAACGGTGCATGTAAAACTTTGACAATAAAGCAAAATTCAAAGTACAAAGACAACAAACAATATCTACAATTTGCAGAGAGCCACGGAGTATTAGGACCGTTATTGAAAAGAAACAAAATCAAATAATCCTAAGATTTAACCCACAAGTTCAAAGAATTTTTCTCATCTGGTCTTATATTCACTTTATCATAAATGATAATAAACTCTAACTGCTACTTGAAGCCTTAGACGCAAGTAATCAAGCAAATTATCCCGAAGTGATACAAAAGAAATCATAGTTGTACATTTTATTTATTTAAAACTTCTATTATTAATAAGTACTCCTTTTTACTGTCATCAGATTGCTCGATGCGCTTTTTATTAATGGACCTCGGAAGATCTGCAAGCTTTACACATTGCGAACTATTTTCAAGTCAAACAGGTTGATTTTCATTCTGTCATAGTTATTAACTTCATAATACACACATTTCCGAATTATGATAATAAGGTTTACTACGTACAATTACTGTAGGTGTGAAAGTTCAACCTCCTCAAAGACATCAGATACAAGACCAATTTATCTAAAACAATAATGCTACACTTTCATAAATTATACTGTATACTGAAACCTTCTTGCTCCACTTGTCGATAGTCCCCCCTGTAACTTACAGATTATTCATCTAAATTAAAAAAGTATTTTGTCTGAGAATATATTCAAAATTGTATCCAACTACTTTACAGAACAAAACTAATACATCTACATCAACAGATTCACTTTTGTCCAGAAAATCACATCATATTCAAGTAACACTATTAAGTTGTCATCTTAACAAATCTCTTCGGAAACATATGTACGCAATAACATCCTCCACACTATAGTTTCAAATCTAACATTGTCATAACCTGTTCCGGTTCGCTCATCCCAGTCGTCGCCTCGACAACCAACATGGCAACCCAACCGACCATCGCAAGGCGTCCAACAACTATTTCAATTGCATCCGGTTCCTCCACGCGCTTATCAATAATCGACCTCGGTAAATCTGCAAACTTAATCTCCCTTCGTGATGCCTCTATCTTTTCTTCATCAAAATTTATAGAAGAGTTTAACGTTACGCTCTGTCTACTCATCGAAGCTGGAGTCCTGATAACATCCGGCACAAATGCTGCCTTTGCAACAGAGCATAGGATGGATGCCGTGATTATTGATTTCTTCATTTTTTTCGATCTTTTGTTTTCTTCTTGTGATAATTTATTATGAACTCTAATTTTGTAATTAATGTCAGTACTAAAATGTTGATGTCAAGTCAAGAATTTGGTGGAATGTGTTTGAACAGAATTTGCATCATTGCGTGGCCGTCATTTTTCGAATATGCGTCAGTTCGTCTGTGCAATCGTGGTTATTGAAATAGTGTGATGAGTCATCATCGATTTGCGAATTTTGTTGCGAATAGGAACATTCTGAAAGAAAATAGAGATGACGCAGCTCGTTAAGTGCTGTCTTATTATGGTGTCCAGTGCATTATGCAATTGTCACAGTTCTACCGGTAGCGTAGAGTCTACATCTCATACGATCGAACCTCGATCCGAACTAAATAGCTGCATATCACATACCGACATACCGAAGGAAGGAAGACGTAATTTTTATTCAATGAAACGAAGTTAAGTTGCGTTACTAAATACACCAATACATGCAGTCAGACATGGAAAATCAAACCAACTTTCTTGAGACGGTAGCGAAAAATCCATATTTAGTTGGGATGCCAAAAATCAAATTATTCGCGGAGTCAACTACACATCGCCAGGAAATTTAAGTCCGAATAATTGACAGCCTACACGCTCTACGGATAATCTTTTATTATACAAATTACGCTCTACGATGTTTTCTTTGAAAACAAAATAGTTTACCACCGTAAATCCACGAAAATTGAAATCCGTGCCATAACTTAATTCACTTTTGGCAAAAAAAAAACGTATCAAAAATGACTATGTAGAGCGTGAATGCTAAAATTTGCGCATCCAGTAGTCTGTTGTCAATCATAACCGGACTGGTCCGAAATACCAAAAGCCCTCCAACTACCCACGCATATAACACGATAAACGTGATATCATGATCAAAGCACCATCAGAATTAAAATTATTTTAATTCGTTTCAAATTGTAAGTATTGCGTTGCTGTGCGAGTCGCATCGAGATGCTTTCTCACTTTTCACCAAATTTTTCAAAATCTTAATAGAGTTTGTTGGATATAGAGCCACATTTGTAAGCTTCACTGCTGTTTATAGTGTATCGTGGAGAACTTGTCTGAACAATTATGTACATGTAGAAATATGTCTAACTCTACATCAAATTTTACGGATTATCGAAGCCCATTCGAATTCTCCGAATTCACATCGAATTTTACTCATTCTCCAATCTTGTCCAAATGCTTTATTTCACATCTTGTCACCAGTCAGAGAAATAAAGCATTGCGCCTTACTGATGCACCAAGTCCGTCTGAATACCTCGATTTCATTTGTAAACTTACTGATTCCTTATTATAAATTTTTTAGTGCAATTAGAGTAAGATAGCATTACTTCTATAGAGATTATGTTGTTAACTTTTAGGAAAGAGTTTTCCACATTCAAAGGTTTATGCCATTTTTTCTGCGCCTACCGCTAGTTGCGTCGTCAAATTATCGCTAACGAAAGGTTCTTACGTTTTATTCAAGAAGTGATTTAAAGTGGCGCTAAGACGTAAGGCAATAAGGGCTCAGAGTGAACTCACTAATGATACGTAGGGTACAATTCGTAATATGAACAAAAGATGCTCCTAAAGTCTGAGGATATCATTCAGAATATGGGGATTCATGGTTCAATAACAGGGAAAATGATGACGCGTATTATATGTTTCGATCACATAACAACTGCTACTACTCTTCATCCGAACCAGTGACTGATAAAGAGGACGAGCTTTGACCATGGAGTAATCGATATCTGTTACAAGAGTAGATGTTCACAAAATTAGTATACTGTTAAGAAAAAAATGATTTCGTTTTATGGGGAGAAAAGGGCATCTGCGCCTCTTAAAACGAACCTTCCTTATATAAGTGACTCTTATAAAGTATTCCTCGAACGTAGAGTACATGTATTATTTATATACTCTTGTGTATCTTGTCTTGTATTTCTGCTCGGATCTTCAAAAAGGGCATTCAAAGTATTAATAGAGCCCCGGTACAAGAGTAGAAGTTAATAAAATAAAAGCATACAGTTTAAAAAAAATTTATATGACATCATGACGACGGACGGCCGGACGACACATCACATTTTTTGATACAACATGACAACCACCACCATCCATAACTTAGCTGATGAATACAAACAACTGCAAACGACATTTCCTTCATTAAACATCATATCTAAGACAAAAGATTTTATAACTGCTAGCTATGAACGTCAACGGGTACCAGTACCTAGATATACACGTGTGAAGGTGACTCTTACCCTTCCATCGAGTTACCCAAACGAGCCCCCTGCCATTCATGTGGATAGTATGTTCAAGGGACTTTCGAAAAAGATTGAATCTGAAATGAAAAAGCAGTGTGAATGTTTAAAGGAAGATTGGGGACAAATTGTTGCCTGTTTTCGATTCTTAATTCATTTTATTGACACCAATCGATTTATTCCGTGTTGGAGGGAGTTGAAACTTGTGGCGGAGATGGTTCAGAAGGAGGCTCGAATAAGCAAAAGCATTGAGAAAAGTAATGATAAGAAAAACGCGTCATCAATCTCTTTCGATGAAATTCAAGGGAAGATACGCATTAAGTTTTGCCATAATGAATATTTTTACACGTTAGCAGTTGTCATCGATGAAGGATATCCTAGTACCATGACTATCGCAAATTGGGGAAAGGCATGCGATCTCCATGTCATAAAGACTAATTTTCCGCCTAAGATAGAAATGATGATGACTGCGCAGGCAAAAGATTTAGTCCGTAAAATGCAAGATGGCCTTTCGAGTGATCATGCTTTGTCACAAAGTAACCCTATCAAGGAACCAAAAGATTTTCGAAAACAAGCGGGTAAAGATATTGAGGTGAGACTTACTCAAGGAGTGCTTAAGGGCTTAAAGCATGACAGAGAAACGTTGAAAAAGGTAAACGGGTTAAGGGAAATAGATTCTGCTACTCTGAGCTTCAATGCGAAGGCAAAAGCTAATGCTTCCAAGGATCGTAAGGATGCAAGAAGAAATATTCGCAAAATTACGGCATCAGAAATATCAAATGATATTGAGTCTGAAGAACGAGAAAAACAATGGCAAATTGAAGAGAAGGCCCGGTTAGCTGGGTACGACAGCAGCAAGTTTGACGGTAGTAATCCACAACCATCTTTGCAGACTTTAGTACAATTTTTGGTTGGTCGAATTTGGAAATTGCCGGAGGAGAAATGTCCTGCATGCACGAAATTAGTGCTTCCATTAAATCCTAAAATTTTACAGTCTATTTATCAAAAAGCTGATAATGTTACAGACGAGAAAATGAAGAAAGAACGAGCAAAGTGCAAAAAGAAGCGACCCGTTCGCACATTCTGTGGTTGTTGGTACCATTGTAAGTAGTTTGATTTAATATGGTGTGATTTTTTATTCTACTCGGTTAACGTTGTAATGAAGATGACTGCCTCCATAAGTTTATGACAGAGCCACCTTTTGGTGCAGCTTGTAAAGCATGTGCAGTACGAGTATATCATCCTGATTGGCCAGACAATATGAAAACTTTAGAAAGAGCATGGGCAGCTAAACAAGCAAGACAACGTGATATAGAAGATGTCGCTCTTGCCTTTTTATAACTTTGTACTGTCTAATGTCGTGACATTTTTAATGAAAGGAGGATCAGTCAAATGGATAACAAAATATTTTATGGATATGCATGAAGAGTATTCTAACGTATTGATGATGGCGGTATACTTAACTCTGGATCAATTGGTGAGAAACTTTGATAAGACGGATAGTCGTTTTTAAGGAGAGTACACCCCTATCTCTTTCAGGTCGAACAAACTTACAATCAATGAGTGGTGCTAGTTGATGGATAGCATAAAGCACACCCCTGTGACACCATCCAACCTAGCTCATTGCCTGAATCCAAACGATATTTATCTTGTTTATACATGAGAATTTAGAGCACAAAGATCCCCTGTTCTCTGATAAGTTCTATGTCTACTAGGTTTGGGACCTTAGTTTCGAGAGTTTATAGTCAAGTTGTTCCGTTTCATGGTCGCTGAAGTTTTCATGTGCAATGACTTCCTTTTTAACTATTAAACAACTATTGATTGTGCTATTTACCGCGAGAACAAAATCGTAGATAAGTAAATACTTCGAATATGATACATTACAATTCATAAGTAAGAATATGACTATCTGACCTAATAAAACCATTACACCACACTAATAAATATGATAATCAATAACAAGAAATAAATGAAAAGGCAAAGACTACGGTAACAGATGGTTCCTAACACTTATCGCCCTAGACGAAACTCATTGATTCACATATCAAATACATATTTTGCTCCCATCAAAACCATTTGCACAGAAAAATCAATACGACTATGAACTATGAACTATGAACTATGAACTATGAACTATGAACTATGAACTATGAACTATGAACTATGAACTATGAACTATGAACTATGAACTATGAACTATGAACTATGAACTATGAACTATGATGCTACATGTGTACCAATACAATCGAACCCGAACAGCTACACCCTAAAAATACGTGTGTGATATTTTATTTTTTTAAACTGTATGCTTTTATTCATATACATTTTTTCCTATTACGAGTATCATCTTAAAGCTTATACGAACTTTCATCAGAACCTGAAGTATATGTACTCTCAAAGAGTCCCTAATGAACCACCAGAATACATCAGATGCATGTACAAACTTTACAAACAACACCCTGAAAATAACAACGACACCTTCCATACAACACAGGGTTTATTTTAAAGCCCTTCTCTAATTTCACTATGCTCAAACGTATCACCACAACCTTATCTCCTAAAGGCCGCAATGATCAAGATCCACCTGATAATTCGAACGGAACGGTGAGTGTGCCTGTTTATGTATAATTTAGCTTTTTAACGTTATTGATGTTTCTTCTTTATAGAAAATCGATCGGGCGAAGGCACTTAAAGATTACAAAATTTCAATCGAATATAAGCATTTGAAGCAGCATGCGCCTGGAGGAGTTTATCTTATTCCATCCTTTGATGTGCCTATGAGGCTTTTCTTCGGGGTAATTTTTTTGCGTAGGGGTCTTTATACAAACGGGATTTTTAAATTTCGTGTGCATTTGCCAGAGGATTACAATGATGTTGACACATTTCCACGGGTATTCTTTGACGCACCAATATTCCCCTACAATCCAATGGTGGATGAGAAGACTGGAGAGTTGAATATGAAGATTTCTTATCCTAAGTGGGACCCACAAAAGCATTATTTGATCACGTTGTTGACACATCTAAAGAAAATATTTTATGTGAAATCTTTTGACAAAGATTATAACTTTGAACAATGTGGTAATAAGGAGGCTTTAAAGCTTTTTAATTCGAATAAGAAAGAGTATGTAGCTCGTGTTATGCAATGTGTGAAAGAAAGTCAAGCTCGAATATACGCTAATCAGTCATCTAGGTCAACCGTCGTTTTTAAAGAAGATGCCTTACAGTACCAAATTCTTCGTGAAATGATGGAGATAAAGATAAAACAACAGACTACATCGGACTCGTCATCTTTACAACATCTGAGTCGCAGTGGAATATTTGATATGGTAAGTGACTCAATGCAGGGTTGGAACAGAACGGAGGGGCTTGATTCGTAAAAATAGCGTTTGTAAAGTTGACGCTTGAAGTGACAACCTATTTTGTTTCTAATTGAAACGAACTAATCTAATGACAAAATTTAAATGGAAATGAGGCTCCTACCACACCTATTTATTTTTACAAACGGCGGAAAACACAAGTATAATGTTAATTTGACGTCTATTCATCCAAAGACGCTGTGTGTCATTCTTTATCGTTTCCAAGACTCTTATTGAACATTCAGTGCAAATTTGGATTTTCAAAAAGTTTGTTGATGGATACATTCTTCTCTTGTTCTTGAGGCGTATCATCAGGGCGCCAGAAGGCTGCTTCAGGGCCAATAGTGAGATTTATCTTCTCCGATAAAGGGACGCTGCTTGTCTGCACGACTCCGATGCCTTCTTCAATATATTTTCCAGTAGGTAAAACATTGTGACGCCTTGGTGCATCGATGATTTCTTCATAAATAGGATTTACACACGGATTGGATTCGCCGCCTTCTCCTGTAGTTTCTAGGAATCTATATGTACTAATCAGCATTCGATGCCCACTCAAAGTAGCACTAGCTTCTCTACAAAGTCGATGAATCGGCCCAAGCTCAACATCGCTTGTACTTAGGCAATTGGAGGGTAATCTACATAGAGTCGTATGAATGAACCCATCCGCAATTCCCTGTTCACTGTATCCTGGAGTTTTCTTTTCGATCGTATGATAACGCTTAATGTTTACCTTACCATCAGACAATTCCTCAACAGGAACCTTTTCATTATTACTATTTATACCATCACTTTCACGCTCCTTCTCTTCCATTTTATGAGCATGAGTAAGCGGCAATCTTCTTCGATCGGGGGAAGAAGTTGTAAAGCATCGAACAATCTCTGCCCTCAACCGAAGCATTGGATCGATACCATCACCATGTCGGTCAAATATAATTGTCCCATCCTCAGTCGTACGTTCTCCCACGCACCTCCACAGAGCAACCAAAACTTTACCACCAAGCAATACAAATCGTTCAAACTCAATTTGAAACGGATAATGAAACTCAAGCAACAAAGTCTTACGAAACCTAGATGCCACCTCTTTCGAAAGATTCTCATTTCCATCCCGAATCGTATGCCACCACCACGGCAACGCAATCGTCACATGCATATCACAATTCGGTATAACATTCTCTTTCGGAATCCATACCCCATCCGTTTCTAAATGACTCGAATACCGCAACGGGTCCAAAATCTTTTTTCTTGCATCATCGAACAAACCCTGAGTCCGTTCATCACACATGGCAACAATCGTACGATGACTCTTGGCAGGTTTGCAACGCTTGTATCGAAAGATATGACGCAACTCTTCTCGACGAAGTTCCACTACTACGGACGACGTCACTCCTCGAATGCATTCGGTATCATGTGCCTCTCGTGCCTTTTCATAGTAACTAGCAGTCCTACGTTGATTGGCTTCTTCTACGGACGTTTTGGCATCCAAGGTGAGAGATTTAAAGTAAGATAAAATGGATGGTGTGGAGTTCTCATCATCCTCATTCTCAGTGCAATCCTCGGGTGTTGGAAGGAATGTATGATAGTACGTCAGTGCTGTCAAGGCAAATGCGACTGTTTCCATACAGACGTGAAAGAAATGGGAGGAGGAGGAAGGTTGGAGCATGAGATGTGACGGTAATGGATTTAGTTGGATTTTCTTTTTTAGTGATGGGATGATATTTGCTTTCTTCTATATTGGATGTGGAATGTTTGCAAATTATTATTGGAATTGTTGTCTCTTGTTGAAACTTGGTTTGTGTGATGCTGCGGATTGATTTGTTTGGTCTCTAGAGAGAGAGAGATTGAGAGGAGTATATAGAGAATAGAGAGTATTAATACATATGTTTCTGTTTCCAGTTTTTACCGTGATAAGGACAAATTTATTAATCGCCATATTTTACGATTTGGACTTGTGTCCGGACATATTAGCAATTGTTATGTTCATACGCGTCAATATTCCCTGATAATAAATCAGGCGGTTTTACATTGTGAGTAATCACCGCTGACATTTCCGGTAGATGCAACCTATCTTAAAGTTTCGTTTGTTCTTTTCCTAATCGAATGGTCATAGATTCCAAAACCACGTTAAAGCGCTTCTTGAACCCAGCATAGGTGCCAATTCATTGGTAATCCATGTTATCGTTAAAAATGTATTATCCGGTAAAACGGAGTGCATAAGCCCGATACTTTTATTATACGACATTAGGAATTTTCACCAGATCTGCTTGGAGTAATGTATAGTAACACCTACGCATACTTAGTATCCGAGGTAAATTATTATGATTCTTAGCCTTAGTATCGCTGAATTAGAGAGGTAGAGTCTGATTATTAGTTTTGTGTGCTGTTAAACACTGGCCCCAGCATTGGTAAATCCAGAAGTGAAGGAATTGTGACATTATCACTAATGTCAACGCGATCGTCATGTTCACGATCAATTAAATATGCACGTATCGGAATGTATATAAGCCATAGATTCGAAGTACTACCAATGATTGGTAATAATTGACTACGAAAAAAATTCCGATACTGATTTTCAGGGTATTCTGAGGTTAAAAAGTATAATACAATGGACGAACAAACTAAGACTTGAAAAACTACGACACGAAAAATCCTGTCAGCTTCATCCAGAAGTTCTTTCTGGCATTGTGTCATTTCTCTAGAAGCATTCTCCAATTTTTTAATCTGTCCGTAAGTGAAAAAAATATAAGATAGTAAGATTACCACAAAAGAAAAAGCGCTGACGATCCTAGTCATTTCAAGTCCCCCGGAAGCTTCCTCTAAATCGCCGCAACCCCCGTAGCTACCAGTTGGGAAACCATATCGATCAACGTCTACATCATAGCGCTTGTACGACATTGGTACTAAGTATGCAATTGAAACGACAAATATTGTCGAAATAGTAAAAAATGATCCCCCAACTAAAGTATCATTTAAACGGAGAGATATCCTCGAATTCGACTTGAACCCATATTTGACTGCTCTCAACTAAATCGTTGCAAAAACTTGAGTACTTAACAAGAGTCATACAAACAAGTATAGAATATAATACCTTTATCAAATAGACAATACATACTGAGAAGAAACCAAGACATCGCAAAATGACTTTGAAGTTACAAGTGGAGTCCAGATATGACTGTCCAAGCCCATACGAGTCATCGACATTGCCAAGTGCACACCCCAGAAATTGAAGTGACGCCCCAGCACATAGCATATAATGATATACTGGTCCGTAAGACTGAAATATATGATGGCTGCTATTATTTTGTATTAGCCACGAACTCACGAGACAACACGTAATCCCAAAGCCAGCAATAATATTTATAAATAGTTTGAGCTGAGGTGAAACATTGTATGGGACTACGGTCACAAGACGAAGGTCTTTTGGTGCAAAAACGGACCCATTAGAGTAGATAAAAGAATTAACTTGAATCCAAACGTTTTCGAACACTTTATGTGTCAAAATATATTGAAATGGAAAATTTTTATCGTCATCCTTATGCTGAATATTCCAGAGATAATGATCATTTGAAGTTGTTGTGAGGTTTGTATAATTTCTGGCACCGGCAATTGGCTTTTGTTCAATGGTATTGAATATATCAATGTTGCTGATGTCACAGATCCCGACATGATTGCCGCATCTCCATTGTTTTGCATCGCAATAACCTTTTACAGACGAAACAACCGAGTCAAATATTATACCCTGAGGAGCTAAGCTATACGAGGTACAAATAGAGTCCCCAAGATTTTGATATTCATTGTATGCGGCGTGATAGTAACCGGAATGACATACGCCAGTAACGGAACTTGCTTCGCGAGTAAGGTCAACCATACGGTCGTCCATACTCAAAAAAGTACGTCGAAATGTATCTGATACTTGAAACTTAGGGGTAAATACAGCAATACCCTTCAACCAAAAGCTATGGTCATTTCGTATTTGGACGGCTTCCTCCCTTATGTGGAAATAGAGAGTTATTCGTAAAGGTACAATTTTTTTAAAATTATTTACTTTCTTTTTCAAATACTTACAACGGTGGTAGAATCGTTTGACAAAAAGTACCCATCATACGATCCACGACAATCCATAAATACGCACTATCGTTCATATGCGCATAATTAACAGCTTTGTTGAAGAGCTCAAAATCATATTCGAGTGCCGGTATAAGAATAACAGTCGTAAATCTCGTAAAAACAGCCGATTTAAAAGCCAGCTTAATACTTTCCTCGGAAGAATCGAATGCATAAGACTCTATAGTTAATACCGATCGCCCGGAGGATTGCGCCTTGTTTTCGGATAGGATTCGATCCCGAAATAATTTCGCGCCTACATCATCGGCAGCATATAAAATTAGAATATAATCCCGATGGATTACATCAACCAAATAACTCAGCAGGGGATTGACACTTTTGACATACGAAGGTATGAAAGAAACAAAAATTTCACTTTCAGAATCCATCGCCTCACCACAAATTTGCAATTCTGAACAATTGGTTAGCCGATCGCTCAGAGAAATACGCGAACAAGTTTGAGTGGTTGTATTATCACCAATAAAGCAAGGGCCACACGAAAGTTGATCATCATCATCCTGTATAATCGAACCAATGGATGCCATTGGATTTAGGGCACATGATATTTCATCGTCACTCTCACCACCCTCATTATTATTATTTTGAACACTGTCACCATTGTCACCCAATAAAAACGACGGCAACCACGTCTCCCTCACTTCCGAAGCATTATACTCATTCGACACAATCACACGCGATACCGTCAAATCACAATCTTCAAATTCTGTACTGGCAAGGTACGGCACGATGCTACCATTCCGTTTATTGACATGATCGATTGCCATTAAAGCACTGGATAGGTACGTAAAGTGCAGTTGGTTAATGACATTTTTCACTTGCGTGGAGGAATGTGGAGGTGGATAAAAGGGTAGGCTGAATGACAACGTGGAACCGATGGGGTTTGAGTTGGAGGTGCTCATGTTGAAATTTTTTTAAATTAAAACTTCTGATTCGGTTTGTATTCTCCGAAATGTAACCACACAAAATATTAAGTTAATAAAATAAAAGCATACAGTTTAAAAAAAAAATATTTCCTAAATGTGGGAGTGAAACATATTTTTTTCAATTGAACTTCTGATTCGGTTTGTATACTCCGAAATGTAACAATACAAAATATTTCCGAAATGTCGAACAACATATGACTGAAACATATTTTTTTTCAACTTCTCTGATTCGGTTTGTATTCTCCGAAATGTAACAACAAAAATTTTTTCCGAAACATATGAGTGAAACCTTCTCTTACTCCATCATAAGCATCAGTATTTTGTATTTAACATTTTCAATGAGAAATTTACATACCCGATAGAAAACTCAATTCTTTTCAATACGAGCAGATGCGAACTCTAATTACAGAAAGTTCAACACTACAAGCGACGCATCTATTTCCGAAATATTGTATATATATATGTGTACAGTAGATTCTCGATTAAATACGGTATTAATTAAATTCGGAACACAATTAAATACGGTTTTTTCGGCGGGTTCGACCTTGCGAACTTTGATGCAAACATTGCGAACTTTGAACAGTATTTAATG
>Ga0209092_10002349_pt1 | contig 17444 bp, 12 predicted proteins | sample FraStrMetagenome_FD_187446 | JGI IMG/M metagenome (GOLD analysis project Ga0209092, IMG submission 187446) | Marine eukaryotic phytoplankton communities from Arctic Ocean - Fram Strait ARC3M Metagenome (SPAdes) (version 2) | ecosystem: Environmental > Aquatic > Marine > Oceanic | place: Fram...
TGCCATAAGTTACCGGTTATACGCTAATTTAGTAAATGGATGTTTGTGGCTGTTGACTAACAGCCACGGACCTTGGCTGTGGCTGTGGCTGTGCTGTTTGTTTTTTGGGTGGCTGTGTGCACCTCTAATGGTATATTGCTACTTTGTACTTGCATCTTGAATCAAAAAATCCCGGGAGTCCTAGAATTCCAACCTGTGGAATCCCAAGCCCCAGGTTTACCGTTGGGAACATGGGACGCAAGTCTAAAATATATATATACCGGGGTATATAAATATTATCTATAAATACATCTAATATACCGGTATATAGCCACCTCCACTGGCGATCGGCCTCGGCTTGAACGATGGAGCTTTCGAGAGATACATATTACATATCGTAGGCAAGATGCAAAAGAGTACAAGGCCGACACAAAAATAGAAATATACAATGACAACCTTGGTTAGAAATTTATCATGTTCGTGATGGCGCATGTCGCCGCAATTATTTTCTTTGGCAGTACCTTGTTTTCAAAAAATTCTCTTTAGCTTACGATGATCTAGAGGAAGACGTTAGTGCCAACACATAACAGTCAACGCTCAATGATTGTTGCTGGTTCATATTAAGTTATACGACAGGTACGGTAGCAAGAAAATTGGCACGTATACTTATCAACGTCGGCGGTGAATGTAGACCGGATTACTATTATAGCATACGACGAAAATATAGCTTTCGTGAGGTTACTTGTTCCTTCGCTCATAAATGTTCTGAAAACGGGAACAACGCTCGCCCCAATACTGATACGGAACACATTTCGTCTCTCTACGTAACACATACGCTCGTAGCTTAGAGTGTAGACTGCGCATAAAATCCTTTTTTCTATCCTTAAACCAGCACGTCCATTATTTCAATAGTTCTTCATGATCCCCATATTTTTGCAAGCTATCTACCCGAAGTACTGTAAATAAGTCGTAGCAACACACACACAAAAACAACTTCCCTTGCCATCAGGTTCACATACGTCACGAAATAGCTCGGAGCAGGAAGACCGAAAGGAATAATCATTTACTGCTATCTCGCATGATGTACCAATGTAGGGATCTTCCGGAAACAAGACAGCACATGCCATTAAAAGAGATCAAAAACTTTTTCACAGACACCTACGAAGAAGATAAGCTGGGCTAAAGTGAATCTCCCATGCTTTCGAAGTAACGATTTTTTAACAGCTATCGCGTTTTTCTCCAAGTCTTCAAACGGTCCATTGTTGCCCAGAACAATATTCGACTGTTTACACTTTAGATCTATTGACATTTGAGAAGCTATGCGATCTTTACACTGTTCTTCTGACAAATCTTTGTTTCTCATACGTAAACGACGTAGCTGTATTTCAGGAGAGCACGCCACTGTAATGATTAAACCAAATAACCATTGAAGCCGACCTTCAAACAAAAGAGGGATTTCCACAATGACTACGTGCGTCCCTTTTATTTTCAAAAGGATCATTTGAATCAACATAATTTTTGTGATGATAGGATGAGTAATTGAATTCAACTTTCGCCTTCTCACAGTGTCCGAAAATATAACTTCTCCAAGCTTTCTTCGATGAATTCTGGGGCTCTTGCCATCATGTTTGACTTTACCTTCAAATATATCCAAGCTTCCAAATTCTTTCACAATGTGTGCATATGCTTCACCCACACCTGGCTCCAAAATCTGGTGCGCAATTCCATCCACGTCAATGACAGCTATACTCGCATCCTGCCCAAACATGGATGCCACCGAACTCTTACCACACGCAATTCCACCGGTCAAACCAACTGGTTGAAGTGCCGATCCTACAGCTGCACCCACACAAAAGAGTATTAGAACCCCCATGGTACATTCATATACACGGAACCCGTACACTACGGCCAAAGCGGTCAGTACTTTCATCAGCATTCCAATTTCAATTCTGTTGCATCTCAATGCGAGTCTTTGAATAGCTGCTCCCGTTAGAATTCCAGATAATATTCCAAACAGAAGTTGCACCATTATGATCATGATGATTGATGACGCATCGATGACGGACAAGCAGCCGATATAATAGAGATTAATAAGTTGAGATGGAGACTACTTTTAACTATATGTAATTAATGTATCCTAGAGTACCGAGTGGACAGAAACCCTAACCCTGTACTCATAATATGTTGGTTCACAATTCACAATTTACAATTCACAATTCACAATTCACAATTCACAATTCACAATTCACAATTCACATTTGTTCACTCTCAATAAATCTTCTGAACCGTATATTAGCTAAATTAGTTTATAAACGTTACTCAACCAAACAGCAAGAAAACGATGGACTCCATCGACCTCTGCAGCTCTGCACATCTCCACAGCATACACACAACACACACCATTTTACCGACAACACCAAAACAATCAAATATTGACTTCATTGCATTACTGTCACCCAATCGATCCATCAAGGACGGACATCTAGGTTTTAAATATCAATACATACATACATAAGTAGTGTAAGAAAGCATCAGCATGTTTCGAAATCAATACGATACGGACGTTACCGTGTGGAGTCCAGAGGGTCGACTTCTTCAGGTAAGCGAGAGTTCGTAGCAGCTGTAGCTGTAGCAGAATGATGTTATCTATCGTACTGGTCCATGCCTCGTGATCATATAGAGTGCTTTCATGACTGTTGTGATGATTGTTGTCATTTAAGCCGGTTGTTTTGTATTCATTTTATATTTTTGAATTATTTTATGGATCTCATCGGTACAATAAATTACTTCTACTTTTTGGAATTTAACTGAATTGGGATTGGAATTGGAATTTATTACGATAAACTGGAAACATAATAAAAACAGGTAGAATATGCCATGGAATCAGTCAAGCAAGGATCTGCCTGTGTAGGTCTACGCAGTAACACGCATTGTGTCATCGGGGCGTTGAAACGCAGTGTCAATGAGTTGAGTACCCATCAGAAAAAGATTATGCGCATTGACGATCATGTTGGAATTGGTATTGCTGGGCTAACGGCTGATGCCAGGTCTCTTGCCAAGTGGATGCGCAACGAATGTTTAAATCATAAATATGTTTATGGTGGACCGATTAATAGTTCGAAGATGATGTTGGAGTTGGCAGATAAACATCAGCGTACTACGCAGACTTATGTGAGGAGGCCGTATGGGGTTGGTCTTCTAGTTGCTGCTTATGATGAAAAGCTAGGACCTCGACTTTATCAGACTTGTCCCAGTGGAACTTTGCATGAGTATTATGCCAGCGCAATTGGAGCTCGGTCCCAGAGTGCAAGAACTTATCTTGAAAAATATTTTGATACTTTCCCGGAGTGTAGCGAAGAAGAAATGATTTTGCACTCGCTTCGATCACTCAAGGGATGTGTGAGTGGAGATGGTGCGCTCGATGAGGAGAATACTAGTGTACTTATTATCTCAAAGGGTTCTTACAAGCTTCTTGAGGGTGAAGACTTGAAACAATATTTGGAGCAAATTGCAAGTGAAATTAAAGAGGACGTGGCCGAGGAAGGAGACGAAGCGGGGGACGGGGAACAGGGCGATGATGTAGAAGCTATGGAGACGTAACTCGTTCGTCTCTATAATTCAATATATTAAAGTAATAAATCCCTACACAAGGTTTTTACACTTGATTGTATGCAAGGATGACGGACACGATCTTTACGCTAGGCTTAGATAAGTAAGTACAACATCGATCCATTTTACAAACTGTGATATTGGTACAAAACTCTCTTGGTTATGAGTCATGAGTCTCCTTTGCGAGCTTACGAGACAGCTTAAAATCAACCTAACAAGAGTAATTTACGGATGCAGAGATACACAAACATGTGTGATGGTAAAAATCAGATTGCTACATCAATATACTTATATGGGCCTGAATAATGATGTAATCCATTATATTACTTAGATTGCTGAGACAACCTGCATGCACAATGTCTTGAAATGACTGTCTCAATCATTCAAAGGTGTCTCAGACGACACTCTTCTTAGTTTTCAATGGGCTTTCATGAACTACACAAGATGATTATCCTACGATATACGATAGCGTTATGTGTTATGTATTATGTATGATATATTTTTTGGCTAAAATCTATAAAAATATGGGCACGCACAAGCACAAGACACTAAGTAATTTATACCTGGTACAAGAGTAGAAGTTAATAAAATAAAAGCATACAGTTTAAAAAAAGCACAAGACACAACACACACGTGTCTCGCCAAAAACACAAACTGACTTTTCAATATATTAGTGAAACGAGTAGAAAGTTAAAGAGGTGTTGCAGGTTGCAGGGCTTATCCAAACTGTCTATTGTCTATTCATATATCTTCCTCCACTCTCACACCAGTTATTAATAATCCATCAGTCCTTAAACTAAACGCCTAGGATGGCTGGGAAGGGCAAATATCGAAAGGTTCCAATAAACGAAAATGGCTTCGATAGCGATGATGGCGAAGACGATTTTATTCAAAAGCAGATAAGAAACCAACGCATGCAGCTCAAGAAACAGGATGAAGGGTTGGAGATGCTCTCGATGAGCGCTTCTCGATTGGGTGAGCTTAGTATGAATATACACACGGAACTTGAAGATCAAAATAGGTATGTGAAATTATTTTCTCTGCAAGACTGCAAAAATATTTCAGATTTCAAAAGCTAATCCTGCTTTTATTGATAGAATGCTTTCCGAAATGGATGAAGGTGAGTTATGAAACTCATATGTTGCTTGGATGATTAGATGTGAAGCGAATTCACTGTTACCCTTTTCATAGATTTGGAACGCGCTGAAGGAGATTTAGATTTAGTTACAAAGAAAACTAAAGAACTCGTGAAGAAGGCAGGGGGGACAAAGAATTGCATGCTTATATTCTCTCTGATAATTGTCGTGATAGTTCTTTTCTTCTTGATATTGTATACTTGAGGAAGGCTTATAGAATACCATCCTTCTTTATCCTCAGTATTATTCTACATTGAAAAAGCCATTTCAACCGATCACAATTTCCTTGAGGACATAATGAAGAAGAGTCTTACTCAAAAACAAATCAACCCAGATTTACTTCCGTTTCGAATCAAGTTTGTTTTGTGGTTGTTTTCTCATCGATACAGCTTTAGTTCTATAGTCTAGTCTTCTCTAGATAAAGCTCTATGAATATTCCCTTTACAAAGGATGAATAGAATATAACCTCCACGCAGGCATAGCTATCTTATCAATAAAAATTACTTTAAAAATGGATGAAGCGCTATGAAATAAAGATTTCAATGCAAAAAATCAAGGACTGTAAAATAATGACAAACATCGTTCATTGTTATACCCCATGTGATATAGTCGTATAAACTATACACACTCTCTCAGGATAAGAAAGGAGGATGAATGGGATACTTTTGTGAAGAATGTAAACGTTCCTAGTAAAGAGATAATAACCGGTAAACTCATGTATATTTTTTTAAACTGTATATAGTTTTGTGAAGCACTTCACTCATTGTCGCAAGTCGCAACTCTACCCTTGAAGTCAATTCATTTAGTCAACTCACCCTCTCCATGTGAGTTTCAACCATTTGGCCATTCGGCTAAACTCCTCTCTCAGAGAACCGTTTTTTATTTCCACATGCACATATACACACACATGCTTTCCAAATTCCAGCTACGACTACAAATAATAGTAACATACCGATATACATGTACATCCCCATCCTCTTTGTGTAAATATGGATGATTCATAAAATAATTATATTGTAATTAATTAATAGAATGAAATGGAAAAAGGGATATAGATTGTCAAAAGGAGAAGGAAAAGAAAAAGAAAAAGAAAATTAGTGTACCGGTAATAAAACTTAATCTCTCTCTTTTTAATTTTTCGAAGAAGCGAGCAAGAATTCATAAATTCAAATATAAAGTAAAAGAGAACAAATAAGCATGAACGAGTCCAAGCAACAGAGATGGAGCTGTGATATATGCAGCTTTTTGAATTCGAATAAGGATCCGCGGTGTCATCGCTGCAGAACTGTCAAATCTCTTCCGGATGCTGCTCCTTCGATTATTGATTTGTGCAATGATGAAAATGAGAATGAAAATGAGAATGAGAAGCAGGCTTTCATTCCTTCTTCATTGTTGAAATCCGCTTTAGGTGCTACAACTACTGCTTCTCCTGCTTCGGAACGGGTTTTACCATTGCATGTGAACAACAAGGATTCTAGTAGTATATTTGCTACCAAGAAGAATAGAAGTATTGGTAAGAAGGATAATGCTGCAGAAGTTGTACTTCAAAATCCATATGTGAACAGTCGACGGACGGTTGTGAATCCATATTCTACTACGGTGTCGTTGTTGTCATCGAAAGTGAATGCTAATGCTAATGCTAATGTTGTTGTGAACGTGGGAGTAAAAGGTGACACCGTGATTAATAATAATCATGGAATTGGTGAAAACAGTAGGAAGGGGGTAGGGGATGATCAGACTTTTTCGTTTCTAAGGAATCCGTCGTCGGCACAGAGACACCAGGCAACGAGTGATAAGCAAGTGGAAGAGGCAAATAAAAAACGTAAATCTAATTCTTCTGAGATAAAGGATAAAGCGGATATGGAAATTAAAGATCCGTTCAGTTATTCCGCACAACGAGCACAGCAAGCACAATTAGTTCGTGAGCGAATCAAATATGTGCCAGGACCCGTTCCAATTGATGAGGGTGCATGTAAAGATTGGATTTACCCTACTAATTATCCAGTTAGGGATTATCAGTTCGAAATTTCTAAAAAGGCTCTGTTTGAGAACACGCTCGTAAGCTTGCCAACAGGTTTAGGAAAGACGCTTATTGCCGCCGTCGTTATGTACAATTTTTACCGTTGGTTTCCAGTTGGCAAAGTAGTTTTTTGTGCCCCCACTAAACCTTTAGTTACTCAACAAATCAAAGCTTGTTACGATATTATGGGTATTCCTGCAAAGGATACAGCCGAGATTTCAGGCAATTCTTTGCCGAGTTCACGTAAAATACTGTGGGAAAAGAGACGAGTCTTTTTTTGCACCCCACAAACTCTTGAACATGACATTTCAAGTGGTGCATGTGATGCGAGTCAGATCGTGTGCATCATCCTGGATGAAACTCATAAGGCTAGAGGAGATTACGCGTATCGTAAGGTATGACTAATTGTTAATTTTCTTATGCTCGGTGCAATTCACTTCATATTGTCTTGAAGGTCATTGATGACATTGAAGGGAAAGGAGCAAAATTCAGGATCGTTGGTCTCTCTGCCACACCTGGACCTAATTTGGCTGCTGTACAAGAAGTCATTGATAATCTTCGTATCGGAGAGATATGTGTCAGGCTCGAATCTGATGACGATGTGAAAAAGTACATTTATAATAAAGATACGGAAGTCATATATGTGGAGCAATCGTCTAGCATAAACTTTATTGAAGACAAATTGATTACTTTAATCGATCCCATCATTGGACATCTGCGTCGGTTTGGCGCCTTGGGTATAAATGGAACGGCTTCGACAATGCATCCGTATACAGTTTTGCTTGCAAAGAAATCTTTTCATGAAAAACGAAATGAACATTCATTAGATGTAAGTTTTTCCTCTCTTCTTTTATATTGTGTATATGTATACATACTATAGCAAATATATATAAAAATAATTACGTCCATTATACACTATTGCTGTAAAAGGGTCATTTTCATTGCCTTCATCAGCTTTTACAAGTGAAAAGTGAGATACGGTGAGTTCGATCAATATTCATAGGCCCCTTCTTGTTCTTACTCAAGCTTGAATTCAAAAACTAAAAGAACTCATGGAATTGGCGTTGCAAAGCAATCTTTGTTTCAAATAAAATGTAATTCTTCTGGACTTTTACGAGGAATTACGAAGGGACCTCTTGTAAGTTTTGATTATATCTTCTTCCCTTATTATAGATGTCTAATTTGTTGTTGATGCAGTTTAAGGATGTAGTTCAAGCGATGAACGATGCAAATGCAAGTGTTGGAAATAAAACCGAAAACTATAATGCAAATGAGGTTAGTAACATATTAAACAATCCTAAACTGAAAAAGCTCTGTGAAATTCTTGTAGAACACTTTAAACGTGAGCAAAGCTGTGGTAAATCTACAAGAGCGATCGTCTTTTCTCAGTGGAGAAAATCTGTTGAGGAGATTGTATCTGTACTCAAAACGCAGAAGTACCTCAAACCACGAAAGTTTGTGGGTCAGGGTAAAGCTGGAAATAATTCAAAAGCGCATCCTGATTCAAAAAGTTCCTTGATTGAAGTAGGGATGAAGCAAAGTGAACAAGAGGAAGCAATACAACTTTTCTCAGAAGGTCATTTTAATGTGCTCGTGTGTACATCGTAAGTCAATATCAGTTGAAAGTGAATAAACCAGAAACAATATTTTTCTGCTCATACTATATATTAAAGCATTGGCGAGGAAGGTTTAGATATAGGACAGGTGGATTTAATTGTTTCGTTTGATTGTGTTGGGTCAGCAACGCGAATGATTCAGCGAAATGGAAGGACGGGAAGGAAACGTGACGGTCGAGTTGTTTTGTTGCTAAGCAAAGGAGCTGAAGAGAAGAAATATTTGAAGAGCCAGTCTTCGTCGAGAGCAATAACTGCGGCTCTCAAAAATCCTTCATCATTTAAGATGAAGCGCAACCCAATACTTTTTCCGCCAGATTGTCTCCCCGTCGTGAATAAAATGAGAATGACTGTTAGTCAAGAATATCATATGTCACAGGTTGGTGGATATCGACATAAAAGCAATCGGTATAAAGTTAGCGCGAGAGGAAGTTGGAAACTGCTTGACGACGAGGAAACATCGAGGCATTTATTGTACGGGCATTCTCTACCATTCGAGTGGGAGAGTAGCGAAAATCAAAACGAGTCAATACGATTTCCATATCCTTTGCGTCGTAAATATATTAAGGTGATGAAGAATTCAAGGAAAGGACAGTCGACAACAAAGTGTCGCACTAGCAATTCTAGCTTTTTGTCGCTTTTCTGCATTGATTTATCCCACAAATCAAGAAAGCAGATCAGTTTCAAATCTGTAAATCCAGATAAGTATCAATGTCGAACGGAAGAAGTGTTGTCCTTATTGTCGGGAACTTCATGTAAAGAAAATGAATCTCTTCCTGTACATAAGATTAATCACGCGAATCCGTCGACACCTCTTGCTCTGTCGAATGGGATAGAAAGTTTTCCGGAATCTCCTCGTGGTACCTGTCCCGATGTCTCTTCAGGAAGGCATCAATACCTATCGAAATCGCCGAAGTCAGTTTTTGACCATTCCCTTCAATTCACTCTCCATATGGAAATATTCGATCACCAGCTTCATCGCGCTGCTCGAAATGTCCTGTCGACAATCAATACACATTTTGAAGAGGCTGGGGACTCGTCCATTCGACTTTTGCGAAGTAATGCGGATGGCATTGATGAGGACAGCTCGGTAGGAAGCAACGTCATTGTAGAAAATCAGAGAATTCCGATAGCATCAACGTCTCGTGCGGAAAATATGGAGACCTCTAGATCTGCACAGAAAATGTGCGAAAAGGAAGCTCATGGCGGCTCATTGATAGAACGAGATCGGACCATTGGTCCACCGAAAATTTTGAATTGTCAAAAAACAAGTACAAACTTGGAGTTTAGTCATGGTGACTTAAATGTTGCCATTGAATCTGCAGTTTCCAAAATACTTGATGAAGGTGACAAGATCTTATTTTCTACCGTTGTCAAGCATATGTCTGATATTTTGGACTGTTGTGAATCTTTGCTTATCTCCAGTCATGGGAATATGTTGAAAAAAAGGCTCGATGGAATTGTATCTGAAAATGACTCTCGCATTGCTGGCGAGCTCCACACCTTTATTGATCCGACTCCACTACCAAAATCCAAAAATTTGAAGAAGAAGGGTCGAGTACTCCTTTCAGATTCTCCTGAAGCTTTCGTAGATTGTCAACGTAAACAGGACAGTCATTTATCAACAGCTCTCAATGGAGAGAAAAATATATTTTCGAATGTCAACATCCAAGAACATGGTAGAGTAGAACCAACTGCGATTTGTCATCGCGACGGGTGCACAGATCTTAGCGATGGAGTTGATCTGCTACCAGTGGACTGTGATAAAGTAACCGGAGAACTTATTGATAGCGACGAAGAAGACGACAGCATGAAAAAGTTAGGTCGAATCAAGACACTGCGCTTGGGAGAACAAAATTTGACGAACGATAATGATAAAAAATCATCGAATCGAAACATTTCAAAAGATTCGAAGAGTTCGAAGGTAAAGAGAAGGAATCAGATCGAGGCAGCTTTCATTGATATTGAAGCTGGGATTAACTCGGATTCGGACATGGATGGTGATGTTCAAGACGACGACGAGGCTAGAGTCATTGAGTTTGCTGAGGAAGAACACGATAGTTTCATCAATGATTCTTCCCAGCTTGGATCATTTCGGGATAGCCTTGATAGATTCGATAACACGTCAATATTGAGTTCAACAAGAAAAGACGGCTTCAACGCTGTTTCCATTTATCACCAACTTGATTTCGAAGAGATGAGAGCAAATGAGTTCTCAACGCCCGTATTGAATCGACGGATTTTACACAAAAATCAAAGCTGGTCCAGTGGCTTATCCACTTCTAATTTAGAAAGCTCAACTAAGGGCTTAGGAAGCATGCACTTTATCAGAAGTGTTATAAATCATCATAAATGTGGCGGGGATGCAGATGGTTTAGAATCAGAATTTCATAAGATTGTTGATGGAAAAGGTCTTTCACCAAATATGCAAACTGATTCTTCACCAATTGATAAGACAATTGAAAGTAATGACTGTGGTGTTCAATTTAAGACTTTACCTCCCCTTTCTTTGTGCCGTGGGTTAGACAAGTCTCAATTCCATGGGAAAATATCAAACGATATTCCTACTGCTTCTATCGCAGAGAAAAGAACAAGTCGATTCTCTTCTTTAGTTGGAAAACCAGTTGGAAAGTGTAGTTCAAGCCAATCCAAAAGGACTTGGGATGATCTTGATAGAGATGGAAAACCACAAACGGTCTCTGATCAGAAGCAGATTCAAAGCAATTATTTGAGAAATTATGCAACTAATATCAGTTGGTATAATAAAGGGAGAGAAATGAAGTCTGATACTACTATGAAAATGCATCAAAGTTCGGGAAATTGTGATATAGCTCATGTAACCAAAGAAATGAAAGCGCGCGCGGAGGCTAATAGGAAGCGAGCTTTAGAAATTCGTGCAAGGAAGCGTGAAAGGAAATGTTAGTTTGCATCATTCGTTTTGTGTTCGAGGTATCCTTCCGTTTCCGGAAGTTTTACAAGCAGCCAAAGCTTTATTTTTTACAGTAATGAAGTAGGTTTTATCACGCTACAAAGCTTTTGAAGTAGATGTCGCTGAGGGATATATCCTTGTAGATTATGAACGTGATCAGTATATGGAAGTTTATAATGCACGTTCGAAGAGTTGTATTTTTGTAAATCAACATTCAAATTGTTGCGACGTAACCATGGATTCTCAAGACAACAAAAATCAATATTCTTGAGAGTTCCTGCGCGATAACCCGCCATTGTTGAATGCGTTTCCGCCAGTATTCTACACTTAATAGTTATATTGCACATGAAGGATATACTAAATCGAAACATTGATTCCTGCAAATGAAACACAAAATGATCAACAATTGCCTCCTCTTAATCAACAAAAGATGTCCATCGACAAAGGTTTGTATAAGATGGATCAGTTAATCTAGAGTACAACGGTAAGCTTCCGTGAATATTTGGAATGATATGTTTTATGCTAGCTCTGTTTAGATTCAAAGGAAAATTTTAAGTTTGTTTTAAGATCTAATTCATTGGCGTCTCTTTGTATTCGTACATTACTCTACGTCAACGAGGCTCTATGCTCCTTTCAGTTATTCGTCGAAATCGATGTTACTTGTATCTCTGCTCGGATCTTCAAATCTTGTTTGACATTCAAAGTCTCTAACTAATCCTCACTCTACAGAAGTCCAAAACCCTACATCTTCTTCCTAACGTATTTGATTCGACACATCATTTGTAAGGATTCTGGAATCTTTCATGCATCGATTCGTTACTCTAACTTATTCGATCATTGATGAAACAACTTATTGTTAAGTAAGGCTTGACCAATTCTTCTGTAAGCAACTTTACAAGCCCCTTAGAGAGAAATGCTCTGGCTTCTAAACCGTAAAATCCGTCCATCGATACCACGAAATGTGTGAAATGTTGGTGTCGGTTCTCGCAGGGCTTGCAATACTTTATTTCTTCTCTTTCTTTTGTCGTTTCAAAACCTTTTTGGATTTCAACTTCATACAAGTGTTGTTGTCAAGGTTCGTTACACGAATACCAATAATAGTATCAGTCGTTCCCTCACAAAGTCGCTAATCAATAGATCACCGCGATCGATATTTAGAACGTCGGATGAAGAGGAAGAACTTAGCTGGAATGTTTCGGTACTATTGGCTCGCATTTTTGCAGGATTAATCATAGGTGCGTATGGGATACGGGATGGACTAAACGCTTGTGGCAATAGATCTCTGAATTCATTACGACTTTCGTCGTGTCAAGCTGTGACCAAGCCAACCTTTTTGCAATCAAGGGCGTGACTCGTGTCAAACTTCTTGGAGTCGCCACATTCGTCGCAAGAAGATGAGAAACACTATCGAAGAGCGAAGGCATTTGGCTGAGCCAGCATCCTGCGGTCTTTGCTCATTTCATGGTACGTTGAATCTCCTGATTGATTTCTGACTTGATCTTCGTTGCGTAGTCTACGTCTATACGACTCCAATATTTTAGCTTGATTTCGCTTCGGCATTCGGGATTATCAACTTATATATCCAAACATTATTTTATTGACACCACTTTGCGTTCGTACGTTACTTTACATTAATGAGGCTATATGCTATTTTTGGACATTCGGCTAAATCATTGTCACTTGTATCTCTACTCTGATTCAAATCTTTCTAACTTATCCTTACTCTTCAAAAGTCGAAGATCTACAACTCCTCCCCAACAGACTCGATTCGACATATCTATTGCAGGGATCCTAGAACCTCTAATGCATCAAATATTTGCTCTGAATAGATTGATACATATTCGAGCATTAATGAAACCCCTTACTAAATCATTTCGTCGTCAACGGTGGAGTTAACGAATAAAACTTTCGCTTAACTTCAGCTCATGCCTTTCGTCAGATATCTATTTTTTTCAAATATCTTTAACCTCGTTGAACACAATCAAAATAGAATTGCAAAACTTTAATTTCTTGTTCACTTGTTCATTATACCTTTTCGCTACTTGATCTAGTACTACGTGTGTCAGTTCCATTAGACTTCAGGGTGGGAATGTCACTTGATTTGTTTCTTATGCCATCATAATGTTTGACAAATTTCTTTAGTGCTGTCACGTCGCCATCCTCTTCAGGATAACGACTAGAATTTAAAATTTCTGTCGCAAGATCAATACAACGCCAGGCATCATCGTCATCATCATTTTCGGTAAATAAAAACGTCGCTTTATCAATATAGAGACGAGCCAAGAGTAGTTTGTCCACATAGATTGACTCAGCTATACGAATCGCTTTGCTCATATTCGAAAGTGCAAGGCTTTTATCGTTCTTCACTTGAATCATGGCCATATTCCGATATATTTTCAAAATTGAGACGCTCTCGTGACGTGCGACTAATTTTGCTTCCAATGCATCCTTGTAATTTCTCATGGCAGCGTCATAATCGCTTTTCCTTACAAAGGCATTTCCAAGTGCATGCAAAATGCTCCCTCTCATTTCAATGTCAATGTCTCCTTCCAAAGCAATTTCGAAGAATTCGATTGCCTATTTATAATTATTTAAAATGAGCACAAGTAACTTGAGTATTCAACACCAATTGGGCTTCAACTGACCTTCGAGGCATTATCTTTATGATATAGAACCTTCGCGATGTTGTAAAATGTTTTAGAAAGTTCGACACTTCTTTCTGCAGAATGTCGCACAAGGCCTTGAAATGCGCAGAAATAAGATCGATAGGCTTCGTCGTACATTTTAAGGCAAGTATAAACCGAACCCAGTTTATTATACATGCTCGCAAGTTTGATGCTATCAGTAGATTCCTTTCGACTTCGAAACTTATCTTTAGCCCTTTCCAAATAACGTAGCGCGCCATCGTAATTCCTAAGCTTAATACAGACCAAAGCCATATTGTTAAGTACGTCAATATATCCCAAAAACCGCCGTTCGCTTTCTTCTTTCTGGTCACTTCTATATGCTTTTATTGCCATCGAATTCATTTTTTGAGCCTTTTCGTATTCACCTAAGCGGAACAAGCCGTTCGCACAATTACTCAAAATTACAGCCGATTCAATGGAACACTTTTCTTGAAAGTTGGGAATAAACCTTGCCTTATCAAAAAATGATACTGCTCGTTCATAATTGCCCAAATCTTGGTATATCAAACCCATGTTGACATACATCTGGATTGATTCGTTAATTAACTTTTTATCATGAAAAATATCTGACTTACTGGCTTCAATATAGCAACCAAGAGCGTTATCATAGACACGCGCAACGAAGTGGGCATGGCCAAGCCGAATTATTACACTTGTACGATCTTTCGTCTTCTCTTCATTCCTGTCGTAATCAAAATATGTCACTAAAGCATCTTCGTAAGCGTCCACTGCCTTTACTGGTTCACCGAGACGCATGAAGTTATCTCCTAGCTTTGCTTGAAGGGACGATTGCTTCTCTTTGTGCCTGTATAATTGCCTGCTTGAATTTTCAAGCATTGCAAGTGCTCCATCCAAGTATCTTTTGACTTGTTTATAATCTTCTAACAAAACGTAACAATCTGATAACGAAACTAAAATATGAAATTGATTACTTTCGCTTTCCCCAGTACGTAGGAAACTTTCGTTTTGATACAAATCTATGGCATGTGTGAGACTCTTAATGGCACCTTTGAGAGTTGACGCACCATTGTCTGCATAAGCAATCTTTAATTGAGAATACCCAAAAAATGTCATTGAACTTGCAACATGCTTGTTCTTTTCGTACGTCAGTCTTTTCTTAATTCTTCTCACTTCATCTGATGAAAGATATTTTGACATAGGTACGTCGATATCATTATTCACAGAATTTAAAATTTCTAAATCATTTTTGAAACATAAGATGGCCTGTGCGTAATCTTTCATAGTCACGTAACACCAACCAAGCCAATAAAACGTTTTACTCAATTCTAATTTCATATCCTTATTCTTCTTGAAAATTTTCTTTGCTATGAGAAAAGTATCGAGAGCGTACTTGAATTGTTGTATCGCCTCCAGTTGAATATCTGCATTGTCATCATCGACAAAATCGTGCAATTGCTCCCTTTCTTCGGTCCTATATTGTGAATACTCACTGCTGCAATAATATTGACCATATTTCACCTGAGTCACACCACGCATATACATCGCCTTCGCATATAACGGATGCTCATCACCAAAATTTTTTGCATTTTGGATAGACGAAGTTGCAAACCTTAGTTCACCAAGCGCTCGACCGTAGTATCTCGATGAGTCCTCTTCAGAACGTTCATCAGCCCGAAGAATATAAATTTCGGCAATTCGCATGTAAATGATTCCAACCATAGCATCTGCCCACCCAAGCATACTTTCTTGCTCTAACTCCTTCACGGCCTTGAGATAAAGATCTTCAGCTGACTTATCCTGATTAATGCCATCTTCGGCAAAGTAACTGTCTGCAAGAACCTTGTTGCACAACGAAACTCCCATACGACATGCCGCTTCAATATCATCATCAGGATTAGATTGTTTGCCTAGTCTTGCGTAACTTTCGTACCGCTCTTTCGAATCCTGAATGTAATCCCGAGCGATATGATAATTGCCCATGGCGACGTTAGCAACAGCAATATTCCATGAACAATCACCGATTTTTTTCGAAATCTTTTTACGAGCTTCCATGTTCATAGTAAAATTGTGGACTCGTTCGTACATATTTCGAGCAATCTGAAAATCGTCACATGCCTGCTCAAAATTAAGACTACTGAGATGAACCTTTCCAAGTCCAAACCTGGATTTTGCCTCAATTCTATTCTCATTGTCTTCTTCCTCAAGCTCCATACTCCTTCTTTCATTTTCCTTTCTTTTTTCCTTCTTTTTCTTCGTTTCCTCGTCGTCTTCCTCGTCATATTCATAATCGCTTTCGCTTTCTTCCTCATTTTCGTCTCCATCTGAATCTTCTTGATCATCACCGTCTTCTTCGAACTCATCGGCATCTCCAGACGCATTTTCTTCACCTTCATCTTCAAAGTTCTCTTCCTCCTCTTCTTCCTCCTTCTCCTCTTGACTCTTTTTTTTCTTCTGAAAAATTTTAGAAAACCCAATTTTCTTTTTCTTATTTTTATCCTGAGCGCCCATGCTGATTTCTGCAAGTTCTGTCTGTGGATATTTTGGACTTTTGTCCCTCTTCTTTTTTATTGATTGTGTGAAACACCCTTGGAAATGTCACACGACGTGTATGAAATGCATTAATGCATCATTCGAAGGTTGTGAGTTGTGCAAATTTACATGTACTGTGAATATATGCGTTGTCTGCACATAAATATCAGAGAAACAATTTATACACACATGCAATGTATATTAAAAGAAAATCGAGAACGTATACCAAGAATAGCGTAAGATACTTTTATATTGAAATGTTTTTTGTATCTGACATAATATAAAACTGTTAAGTATTATGAAGATGACATAACTATTCAGCGTTGAATCCTTCTTTACCCGGTACCCGCAGACAGCTGCGCGCTGCGCATTCCAAATCCACAACAAAAATTAGAAGAGCCGTGGACAAGCAGAGATTGAAGCTCACTAAACGAGACGAGCTAAGAAGTTAGATGCCACTTTTGCAGCTGGTAACATTTATAATCCATTCCAAAGTGCATATAAGTCCTACGGTATAAATGGAATTGATTCGCTTGTAGTTGGTCATTTTGGCGAAGCAAACAAAGGATTCAAGCAATTAATTTGCTCCTTAGCGAAGGTGGCTACAGAATCACAAGACGCAGGAAACATAACTCCTGCGAGCTCTACGGATCACAAAAGGAAAGGAGCTTACGCCTTATTCAAGAAAAGGTTCAAAGTTGCGCTAGGTTGTATTGCGATAAGGACTCAGACTGAATCGGGTACAATTTATACGAAGGACAAAAGAAGCTGCAACTCAGGCAGCATGCGCTGGACATAGCAGAGGATACCATTCAGAATATGGGAACTCATGGTTCAATAACAGGGAAAACGATGACGCGTATTAAATGTTTCGATCATATAACAACTGCTACTACTCCTCTTCCGAACCTGTAACTGATGAAGAGGATGAGTTGTAACTACAAAGTAATTTATACCTGGTACAAGAGTAGAAGTTAATAA
>Ga0209092_10002352_pt1 | contig 17440 bp, 8 predicted proteins | sample FraStrMetagenome_FD_187446 | JGI IMG/M metagenome (GOLD analysis project Ga0209092, IMG submission 187446) | Marine eukaryotic phytoplankton communities from Arctic Ocean - Fram Strait ARC3M Metagenome (SPAdes) (version 2) | ecosystem: Environmental > Aquatic > Marine > Oceanic | place: Fram...
AAAGTTTTAAAGTATATGTAGATGCACAGACGCCTATTTTAATTTTACTGTACGAACGTACGAAAAGTAGCAATCTTCATATCTTAATCACAATTGTACTTGACACCTACGGAATAAAATCTATGTCAATGACATACATCACTCAATTCTTCATTCCATCTTTGAGACACAAGAATGTGATGAGGACCAATGTACATACGTACGAAATCATATGTTTGATAGATGTACGCGACGATGAGAAAGACGAGATAAAAAAGAAAGCTTATTCAACTTCATATCACCGAAAACAAAATAAATTGACAATGAAATTCTCCACAGCATTTACCGCAATCTGCGCACTACCATCAATTGTAGCATTCGCTCCAGCTGCCTTCACAAGAAGACATACTGCTCTTTCTCTCGGTAATGAAGGTGATGTAATCTTTGGCGGTAACTCATGGAAGCCTGACTCTGATAAGATGGGTGTAAGTTCAGCGATGTTATTGAAGTACTCTTCTTAGTTTCACGAAGTGATTGTTGGTAAAGTCACTTTGTGTATGCATAATATTTTTTTGATTTATGTTGTGTTTGAAATGAACTCTTCTTCAATATACTTAACATGTACCAATAATGATGATGTACACAAACAGAGTACTGACACTGGCGATTATTTCCCAGAAGGATACAATTCTGACGAAGTAGCCTTCACTGACGGTATGGGAGGATCCCAAGCGAGTATGTCTGGAGGCCGTGATGGACCTCAACTTCCCGGAATGGAAAATCTTGGGGATGATGCCGTTATGATGGGTGGAATTGAAGTAGCCACTGATGTGCCTGCAGGTACTGAATTCATTCCAAGCTCTGTTCCTGATGGCCAGTTGTCAATGAATGTTGCTGCTAGTGGTTCTGGAACTGAACTACCTTTGGTAGTTGCGCCTGTATGCATGACATTCGAAGACTTTTATGCTGGTTTCAGTGCTTCCTCTCATCCTAGTTTCTCAGTTTCTCCTACTAGCGGCCGTATGGACAGACGAGGAGGTGAGACCACCCAATTTACTATCACATGCGATCCTAAGGGACAAGCGGGAACATTTGAAGCAGATCTTGTTATCATTCTTCCAGAGGACAACTCCAAAATTTGCTACAAAGTAACAGCAATTAGTTTTTAAACTGCAGATATGAAATATGAAAATACGTGAATGGTCAGATCTAAAATTTCCAAAATGAAACATTTAGTTTGCATGATTGTCGATTGCCTTAAGCATTCACAAATATCCATATAAAGCATCTTGCAATATAAAACTTTGCTTTTTTTCCTTATATCAAAGTTAACAAAATGGATTTTATTAAGTTCTAGTATCTAACACAAGAAATATATCTTCATGAAGTATTCCACAAAAAGTGAATGAAGCATTGTAATGAAAATTTGCACAAGCCTGTAAAATATGAATTAATAAGCAACACAAAAATAATCTTTCCAATATTATAGTTGTTTTGGATGATGAAATAGATTCGAAATGGAAACAGCGCCTCCAGGTGAATCCTTATGAACGTCTCTAGATTGCAAACTCTAACGATGAATTTAGAATGCAGGGTTAACTTCTTCTCTTAAATATCATATGGAGTAATAAATCAAGTTCATTTGACAGAATTCAATTTCTCTCGAGCAATAAAGCATAGCAACCGATAAATTCCTATTGTATAATACTGCCGAAATATAATTCTAATTAGAATGAACTCAATCTCAACATTTTTGATGAAAGAGTACAGCAGAGTTTATTTATCATTAGAATCAATTTTTTTATGTATACATTAAGGCAATTTTTCAAGATTGCTGCTTCCTAGAAGGCCGTTGCTACTGTCTGTAGTCCCTTCAATCAGAGCTTGTTGTTGTCTTTTTGCTACAAGGCGTTGTCTTGTTAAATCCCTCTGCTCTTGGATTTTCTTCCTTTGCCTTGCCGTCCATTCATCAGCGTCTCTACTCATACGATCAACTCGTTCGGGCGGTAGAACTTCCTTAAGATCGCTGGACAATTGAAGTATTTCTCTTGTCATACCACCCAACACAGACGCATCCGAAAATTCCCCCTTTGCAGACGTTCCTAGAGATGCCACAATATTGTCAACTATTTTTATAAAAGGTCGAACGTCCATTGATGGCATAACGTCAACAAGTTTGATCAAAAGTTCCTTCCTTTCCTTTTTTGATTCCATTCTAAGGACGTATTCAATGTGGTCAATGTAACGGCTCACTTCTCGTCCCAATTCTGCATAGACACCTTCTTGAACTATCTGGAGTACGAACAACCATGTATTATGTTCGGGGTCGTCTAATAATTTACGGCGGGCTAAACGCCCTTCTTCCTCAGCTATAGCATACTTCAAATAAGCTACAAACGAATCATCCAGGATTGGACGCATCTTTTTTACCGTTTCCGTCAAAGCCACGGCTGCTTCTTCCTCTGTTGTATGTTTAGGGTCCATAGCGACCTGGCAGATCGATCGAATAATTTCTAACTGTGATGCCTCGAGTTCAGCGCCCATTGCACGGGTTTCTTTCAATAGCAGCATAGCTATACGTGTCAATTTGCTTAAGTGATCTCGTTCTACAACGTCTTTTTGATCATCAATACTTCCTTCCTCAACGCCATTTTCACGTCTTACCTTTTCGCGATTTGCCATTCGCACCAATCTTTCCTTTACCAATTCCACAAACCGATCACTCAATAATAGATCTTTGTATCCCTCTACAATATCATCGAAACGGTCTTCATCTGGTTGTGCGGCTAACTCATCAACAAGCAATGTAAGTCTAGCTCGTTCAGCCATTTCATCCAAAGGATGGATATCGATAAAACCTGCTTGGACTGCTTCATCGACACATTTTTCGAGCATGGCTACTTTGCTCGCTGAAATAACCTTGTTATTGAGATAGAATTTACTTTCATCGTATTCATCTTGCGAAATCTTACTTAATGTATCAGAAGCAAACTTTGCATATTGCACAGCTTCTTTCAAATCCTTTGGTAAGTCTGCTCGTATTTTATTTGGATCATATGGAGCACCAGGAAAGTTGTTTGCCATAGTGGGATCATCTTCTCCTAGATCCATGCCAGAAAATGAAGAGGAGGCAGAAGGAGGTCCTGACAAAATATCAAAGACAGGTCCGGCAGGACCATCTTCTCCAGGATTACGATTTATACGAATTTCTAATTCAGCCAATTCATCGTCCATGTCTTGGTTCTTTGGTGGCCGTGGAACAGTTTTATCTGCTTCAATGAGCCTATCGATTTCTTCATCCGGTATTTTGCTCGCAGTAGAGAGAGAATTAAGGTCTTCTTCAACGGCATCCATATTTTGTACAATACGACCCTCTGCAGCTCGTTCACCTGCTGCGAAAAATCTACGGAGCTCCTCCTGTTCATCAATTCCCTCACTTTGTTGATTTATTTCGTTAGTGGGTTCATCAGGAATATTCATAAAATCGGATATTTGACCTTGCATAGAATCTTCCTTGTCTTTAAACTTAGTTGGTGAGAAAGGTTGATGCTGTGGTTTTGATTTCCTACCGTCTCTTAACAATTCTTTTGCCTTCTCAAAGGCACCAGCTACAAATCCAGTACCAGTCTGTTCCTCTTTTTCTGATTGAATACCAAAATCAAGAACATTTTGTAAAAGCTCTTCTGGAGACACGTCTTCTCCTTGTTCCATAAAGGCACTCAATTCCTCTTCTAACGCATCCTTATTTTCAGGATTATTAAGATCAATATCATCTGCATCCACCGAGGACGAAGAAGATTTCGTGATAGAATCTAATTCTTTTTGTCTTTCTTCTTCTGTTACTTCACTTTCAGTTTTCCTATTGATATTTTTATCCTCATCTTCAATATTTACGTTTGATGCTGACCCTTTTGCTGTAACGTCGATGACAGCGTCAATAATATTATCTTCAGAAGGAGACTGCTCTTCTCTATGTGGATTTTTAGAGAGATTATTGTCCATATTCAAATCATGATTGAGACTCAAAAAGTCTTCAAAAGGATTAGCAACTTTGGACGGGTCGTAAGTATTATCTGTTGGATCTACTTTGTTTGACGAAGTAACGATTTCAGGCGATTTGGTATCTGAAACTTTGGTTTCATCCGAATCTTCTAATTTTGAATCCTTTGATGATTTCTCCTCTTTGTTTAGTTCTTCATTATCCTTTTGCAATTTTTGAAAATAGCTGCCTTTTCCTTCTGCTAAATCGTCCAATCCTTGCTCCAACGAAGCAATTATTTTCTTTTGGCTATCTTCGTACAAACCTGTCATCATAACACCTGACCCTGCATCATCCGAAGAGGGTTTTAGTTTTTTTATCGCCACCATAGCCATTTGTGGTGTGGCTATCTGATTGGGTGCTTCTGATTTTTTTCCAACAAACACTCCAAGCACCTCAACCCAAAGTAAAGTATCGTTCACTTCGTCTGATCCTGCCATGGGACTTTGAAAAGCCGTTACAATAGTTCCTCCTTTTCCATCAGAATTTTGATTCTGTTTTTGTATCATGGGATGGGAATGTATATTAGATATGACTTCATATGGCATGGATAATTGGGATGAGGGAATTTGATAAATATCACGAAGATATTCAATTAAAATTGGAATAGGTATGGATCTAATAACTTTTTGAAGAATGACTTGAGATTTCTGCTTTGAATTTTTATTGATGTCATTGGAATTGGTAGTCATGAATAAAGACGAATGAGACTTAATCTTGTGTTGTGAATAGGTAGAAAAATAGTGATTATGGGGAATATTTACAAAAGCTGATCTTTGTGTTGGATTTTTAGAAGAGATGATATTACAATATGGGGGAGTGGTACATGGTCTTGTCTTTGAAGTTTGGAAGAAGTTTCTTTGGATAATTTTGAATGAAAACGAGAAACACGATTGTAGTTTTAGAAAAGAGATTGTTGTACAAAAGAACACATAAAGATGTATTCGATGTTTAACACCAGGATACATTTTCAAATAGGATTTCTTTTCTTGACTGATTGGTTGATTGATTAGTTGATTGATTAGTTGATTGATTAGTTGATTGATTAGTTGATTGATTGGTAAATTGAATGGTTGATTGATTGGTTGATTGATTGGTTGATTGATTGGTTGATTGATTGGTTGATTGATTGGTTGATTGATTGGTTGATTGATTTGGGTTTAATAAATTTGTTTCTCCTGATATAAAAGTATAAGCTTTATTCAAATGCAGTTTGGCAGCACTGTTGATGAAAAAAAATGATGTATCTTGGTGAATGATTGGTTGACACGATCTTTTATAAGATCGGGTACGTAGAAAATATAGTCATGAAAATCTATTGAATTCTCATGAATTGCTGATGTTCTCAATTTTTTGTCAAGAATGAAGCATAAGCGAATAGGTCATCAGTCAAACACAATCTTGGAGCAATATTTTTAAATATCTTCTCTTGAGCATAAGCGGCAACCCTAGATTCCGCTTGAACATTAACGCTGCTCATTTATTAGTAACCATGAAAGGAAGATCTATAGGAATTTGTGACCATTGCGAACAGGAGTGCAAAGTCCTACGATGCACCAGGTGTAAGAAAGCACAGTACTGTTCGCGAGCATGTCAAAAAAAGCATTGGAAAGCGTTACACAAATACACATGCTCTCCAATTTCGGATTCCAATAAAAATCCAAGTCAACATCACCGTAAAGATCTTTTACCACAATCGAACGAAAAGAAGATAAAAGAGCACAACGCATTTTTCCAATCATTGTCAGAAATGCCTTTAAATGAAGCACATTCGAAATATTTGTACGCTCAAGAACAGATCGAAATATTGAAAGAGGAAGCAAATTTGAGGTCAAAAGAATTACAAGCGTTAGGAAAGCGTCAGCAGAGAATAGAAAAACAGCGAATAAAAACAAACAAAAAACTAAATAAATCAAGCCAGAATCGGAATCAAAATAAAGCAAAGGTTGAATCAGACTTCGATTTCTCATCCACACTTCAAACAATGTCACTTAAAAAGAGTTTATCTTCAGCTTCTCGTTTAACTCCATGTGCCAACGGATGGAGCTATACAGTGGAATACTTGGCCAATATTTCATGCTTCCTTATTTTGCTTGTACCGCAAAGAGAAGCAAATATAGTCAAAACACAAAATGCTGCAATCCCAAATCTTGACGATTTAAGTTTGAAAGTGACTCCAATACACTTCAAAAACATTGATAATCCACTGGAAGAAGGAAAAGACACTCCTCACTTATATGAAAATGATGGCTATTATCAAACACGAGTGGAACTTACACAAAAAAATTATAAACATCCGAGATTGTCCAAAAAAGAGAACACCCAACATCTCTTGAGTATTATCCTTCCAGGTCATATACCGGAGAGCGATGGGACATTGACTACTCAGACTGATTGCATTTATTTACGTTTCAAATGTCGTGCCACGTCGCAGCCAATATACAAATTACCTATATCGGAACTGATCAATCAGGAAAGTGCCATGAACATAGATAATAATGAATCCGGTATGCATTCAACCGGAGTCCAAGAAAACGTGAATGCAATTCAAGTTTTATCCTCCACATCTCAACCCCATCATCTTGAGTCTCTTCGTTGTCGACAATGTCAATTTTTTTTATTGCAGGATGGATCCAAAGCAACGCACAATGATGTCGGCATTGAAGATGACAAAGAAAATAGAAACATCATGAAAAGGGTTTTACCTTTACCCAGTGGAAATTTGGAGGAAATTGGTGACTACTTAATGTGTACACCTGAACAGCTATCTACTATTCAATTTTCATCCTCATGCCCCGCTATACGTGGAGTAGCACTGGAAGATGGGAATGCTTTGGTGTTAAATGCAAAGGATTTTGGTAACAGAATCTCAATTCTTTCTATGGTGCAGGGGTATGGAGAAAATAATTACGGAGAAGATACAGATAAAAATGAAGCTTCGTCTAAAGAAAAAGGAGCATCGTCACATCTTGGGAATTTAATGGAAGATGCAGTAGAATATCGGGGAGTAAGGGAATGGAAAGATAAGGTTGGAGGTGCAACTGTCTGTTGTAGCAATTGCTGCTCAATTTTAGGATTTTCTCTTGTTGACACAGATAATCCAGAAAGTATACGATTATTCAAGCATCGCGTTAGTGCTGGAGGATATGATGAAAGAGTCAAACACATGATTCCTGAACCAAAAAAGATTAATATAGATACAATTCGGTCTAGGGGTATTTACGATGGGAATAATTGTGGATCATTTATTGCACATGAAATGATTCGTTACGCAGAAAGACATGCAGTATTCACTTTTACAATAATGAAAGAGGTCAAACCAGAGATGCCTGGTGACGCCTTAGTTAACAATGAGGAGATTCGAAGGGGTATGATCCTCCGTGTACTAAGTTGGGATACCAAAATGTCAGTTAGTCATGGAAAATTCTCCCCAGATGCAAATAGACCTTTATATTTTGAAAATGTCTTAAAAGTTGTTTTCCAGGAATACGAGGAACGTGGAGACAGGGATACGACTGAAGAAACTTTACTTGGTGATATGGCAAGCTGGACATGGCTTTCAAAGGACTTATGTTGTGATCCTTCCCAACCTACTGCTCATGATTCAAACCATCACAGAAAAGATGTCAAAGAAAAGGAGAAAAATATAGGCAATCAAGATATGAAAGAAAATATAGATATAAACCAGCTCGCGCGTGCTTCGGTGCGGCTTTATTTACTTGAGGATGAATACGATGAACTTGAAGAACTGATCTTTGCTGGATCTCTTTATTTCCCAGCTAACCTGAGTGAATTGACTGCCCAGCTTAAACTTGGTAAGCAGGCTTTAGAATCAAGTAATGGCAGGTATGGTTTGAGCATGTTGCAATATATGGAATAGAATGCAAGTGTAAAATAGTATATAATTGAATTCATTCACCTTCGAGCAATATTCACTATTTTCCTCTACTCCTCTTATTTTGTTGTTGAAAAGCAAGAACTTATACTAAGCTTCAAATATCACAATTACTATAGGTATATCATAACTTTTGTCACTTTGATCAATATTCTTCTTCAGGATCTCCTAGTTCACCAGAGTCGTGCAAGAGGATCCAAATTTGCATAAAGATTACATCAAAGCTTAAAGATAAAGCAAACGTGGTCTTCAACTTTTTCAAGAAGATTAACTTTTTCTCCTGAGAAACATAAAGTCATAAACGTTCATTAAAAAATGTATTTGAAAATACAAGATTCCTGTTAAAGAGCTCGTACACGTCATACTTCATCGTATGATATCACCAAGAAGAAAATGACGTCAAAAAGTGTAAAAAGCATGTGTTGCATTACATCAGACTCAAACTCCATTCACATAGGCTTCTATTAAAAAGAAAGATAGTTGATGGCACCGCATCAAATCCCAATACACAAAAATAAGGAAAAAACCATGACTAGTGAACATGGTGGATTTTCTCCTTTTGTTGCGATATGCTTTACTATCAATTACATCATGGGTACAGGTTTTCTAAGTCTGCCCTGGGCATTTATTGAAGGAGGGGTCATAGCATCAACTATAGCATTGATCCTTGTCGTTGTGATAGCAGATCTCTCAAAAGATTATATATTAGAGACGATGGCCAGAGCAGATGCTATTGTACACTTGTCCGAGGATCAATCTGGTATCAGAAAATTGACTTCAAAAGATACTGATGTTTATAGTGCTGGCAAAGTTTCACCCATTATAAATGTCGACGAAACAGGAGACGACGGTATTGACGATGATCATGAAGGCGGGCGGAAATATAGATATTCATGTCGTATGCATGATATGAGACACTATGGATCAATAACAGATAGGCAGGACAAAGATGGTGACCATCCTATACTATATTCGGTTAGAGATCGTACGTTTGAAATACCGGAACTCTGTCGGATATTTTTAGGCAATACAGCAGCACAAATTTATACAATTTGCGTATCCATTTATATTTATCTTTCATCGTGGGCATTCACAACTGTATTCGCCAGTGCACTAGCAAAAGAACTTCCAATCTTTGGAGAAAGCAACGAAAATTTGGATTATGCCATATACGTGTTTCAGTTTTCAATCATAGTTGTTCCGTTAGCATGCAGGGAGCTCAAGGAACAAGTGACAGTGCAAATCATTCTTGCTGCATGTCGTTTATTAATGGTCACTCTCATGGTGATAACTGTAATCTTGCTCCCAGACGAAATTGAATCTGATTCAGACAGCACATCTACACCATATGAAATTGACACAAAAATGGGTACTCCACTCTTTCATCTCGCTAGACTTTATCATACAGTTCCAATCATTGTATATGCTTTCATCTTCCACCATTCAATACCAGGATTATCAAGTCCAGTAGCTGATAAACGCAAATTGAAATATATTTTTCGATCGACATTAGTTATCAGTGCATTAGGTTATACCTTTGTAGGTCTATGCGTAGGTATTCACTTCGGATCCAATGTATATCAATCTGCCAATTTAAATTGGAAAGATTTTCGTGGTGGTACAGGAGAAATGATAGTAAATTATGATGACGAAGGAAACATTGTGGATCACACATGGATCAATATTGCTTGGTGGGCTAAGGCCATTTCATTCTTTATCGTTAGTTTTCCAGCTTTAGATGCGATATCAATTTTTCCATTGGGAGCAATCACATTGGGGAATAATTTGCTTGATGCATTTCACTGTAGCGATAGGCAAGCTTTGTTGGTAAGTGCCTTGAAACTGTATTTAGTTGTGGAAGTATAAAGTATTTTCAATAAAATGGACATTAATTTGGCTTTTACCGATTTTTATTAAATCACAGGAAAACACCCGTCTAAGAACAAAATTCCGTTTAATTGCTAGCGTTCCGCCTATTATTTGTGCACTTTTTGTTCGCAAGCTTGGTATAATAACTGACTATGCTGGTGCAGTAGGATTTGTTATGGCCTTTTCATATCCTGCTTTGTTATACTTGTCAAGCAAAAAGCGTATTGATGGTATTTTCCATACAGTCAAAGGAAAAAATGGGATTCAAACTTACTATCAAGGTTATGGAAGCAACAATAGTTGCGCAATATTGATTTGCTTTTTTGGTATTGGAATGACTATGTTTGTTCTTGCATGTCTTTCATTGGATGGATGAAATTCGTTTTCTCTGCTGACTTGTTTCATAGAAATGGTACCTTATCAAATCATGAATTCCCATTACCTTCAGGATACTGAGCATCAGGAGATAAATTCTAAAGAGATGATATACGAATTATAACTGCCGTAATAATTATGAGAGAAGGGAGTCTTTATTTCATGATTTTATTGTGCAGGAGAAACCATGAACTTTTTTTTTTACCATTTTTGTTCTAGAATGAAAAATGCCCATTTTTTAGATCAATTCAATTAAATCATATGCTTTTACATGCGAAGAAAACAAATAGGGTTCCTATGTAGAAAAAAATATCTATGGTACGAATTGTAATTAGGGTTGAATGCGCTGATGGCTTTAGGCTAACTAGAGATTCGCTGATATTTGGAAAAATGAGGTGGTCAATGAATACACCAAGCAATCCATTGAAACCATCTATATTACTGCTGCCTCTATTAGCTAACCCCTTCCTATTCAAAACTGCTCGAAGCTTCACAGCGACATTCAAAAGAAGATTTTCTTATCACCACACTTCCTATCAAAAAATAGGGTTCCATAAAGACAATTTGAATTCATTGCAATCTCTTTCAAATTGTAAGTGTGTGAGTACGTTTCATCAATTACAGCCATTCTCCTCCTGTGAAAGCACCCAGACCTATATCCAAGCAAATTCTCCTCATTATCAAGCGGCAATTCCACTTTTTACCCTGCCATTCCAAAAAGTTCGAGAAAAACCTTTGAGTACAGAATTCTCACAAAGTAGAAAAATGAGTACAAGAAGAACAACCAGGTCTTCCACTGCTTTAAAGAATGCAGCATCTGAAAGCTCTGACAATTTAGAAACAGACAGCTCGTCTCAAAATCTTGGACCGAAAATCACGGGAAAGCTATCTCCTCTAAAAAGCAAAGGAAGTAAACGAAAAACTGCCAAAAAAAATACAGCAGAAACGAAAAAGACCTCTTCGCCAAAAAAGAAGGCAACAAAACGAAAGAGCGCAGAAAAAGAAAATACAGACGAAACACCAATTCCTTCAACAAAGAAAGCTTCTCCTTCCAAGGCTAAAAAGAAAGCAAAAAAACCAAAGATTGAACCTCAGCGCTTAACAGAAAAGGAACCATTGGAAAAATTATGGGATGCCAAAAAAGCAATGGAAGAGAAAGGATCTTACAGTAAGGAGATGATCATTTTTACTTGATGAATTGAAAGCCTACAAGCTATATAGTCTAGAAAATACTCACATTTTTTCCCTCCATTTACTGTCCTGTTTTATCTATACTTATCAGCGTTCAAGATCCTCTCTTGGAATGTAGCTGGCCTAAGAGCACTCTTGCGTAATCATCCAGATGCTTTGCCAAACCTAGCAAAGACACATGACATCGATCTTTTATGCCTACAAGAAACCAAGTTACAAGAAATGCATGTAGATGATCCAAAATTGAAAATAAAAGGATTTGTATTAGAAGAGGAAGGGTATGATTCTTACTTCAGTTGTGCAACAAGTAAGAAGGGGTATTCAGGAACAGCCGTTTTTGTCAAAAGAAGGAAGGAAAAAAGAAGCTCGAATGGAGAAAAAAATGAAACCAAAAAGAAGCAAAGTTCAATGACTAGTTTCTTCAATAAAACGGCTACAGCTAATGACACATCTGGTCCTTCTAAATCCAAAACTGAAATAGAAAATGAAAGTACATTTGATACATCTATTTTCATCCCAAAAGATATAACGTACGAATTAGGAGACACAAAGCATGATACTGAAGGACGCATGACAACGGTTCATTATCAAGATTTGTTTACATTATCAAATCTTTACGTACCTAATTCAGGGCAAAAACTAGATAGATTGTCTTACCGAACACAAGAATGGGACTCTGACCTTGTGGAATATATGGATCAAAAAGCAAAAACAACAGGACATCCAGTGATTTGGTTTGGAGATCTGAATGTTGCACATGGTGCATTGGATACTTGGAATGAAGGTGCTAAACATTTAGCAAAATCTGCAGGCACAACGAAAGAAGAACGCGATAGCTTTGAGAAACAATTGAAATATAATGGGTCCAAAGAGGTTGATGATAGTGAAGAGGATCAAACGTACATAGACGCATTCAGATATCTTCATGCAGGTAAGGGGGGGCATTACACATATTGGAGTCAGCGAGCTGGGAACAGAGCTCCCAATAAAGGGTTACGTCTTGATTACTTTATTTGTAGTAAGAGCTTAATGGAAGATAATGGAAGAGTCGTTGTAAGGGATAGCTATATAATTCCAGAACAATTGGGAAGTGATCACTGCCCAATTGTATTGGAATTAGAAGTAAAAAAGGAATAAGTAAATTCTCCTCAACTTTGAAGTCAATTGCGTCATAATATACATGTTTTTTCATAAAATATTATAACTTATGAATTTTAGTCAATAAGTGCATCAAGCTTATTATCAATTATCGTCTAGCACCTTCGCACTCACAACAACTGCAGCTTTCTTGATTTTGACAGTCTACCCAAACAGTCAGATCATCTTTTTCACAAAATGTCTCCTCAGTCAAGTCATTGCTCAAAGATAGATCATTACCTGACAACACATCTAAATGAAGGAGGTTATCAAGGCCCAGTAAAGATGTGGGGATATCTCCTGTCAAATTGTTTGAAAATAATGAAAGAACTCTCAAGTCACTCAGGTCTCCGAGTTCTGATGGGATAGATCCAGTAAGTTCGTTTTGGTCAAGACCAAGAAACAGCAACTTTTTCATGTTCCCAATTTTTGTTGGAATACTCGATTTCAAATTATTCGATGACAAGTACAAGTATTCCAGATTACCCAGATGGCCCAATTCTGTTGGTAAGCTGCCTATTAAAGTGTTGTTTTCGGCATCAAAGCTTTTCAGTAAAGTCAAATGTCCAATCTCTGATGGAATAGCTGAAAAGTAATTATTACTGACACTAATTTTTCGCAAGTGGACCATGTTTCCGAATTCGCTTGGGACAGATCCTGTTATCAAGTTACTGGAAACTTTGAATTCTCTCAAGTAACCTAAGTTTCCTAGCCAAGATGGCAAGACACCAGTAAAATAATTGTAGCTTACATCCAAAACTTCCAAGCTACTAAGAGAACTAATCTCTGACGGAATGGCGCCAGACAAAGCATTAAATTTTACAGAAAATATCTCTAATTCCGAAATTTTTGAGATTTCAATTGGAAGTTCACCTGACAATCTATTATCATTGAAATTGATTTCAAGTAGTTTATCAAGCAGTCCTAATTCTGTTGGTAACCAACCATCAAGGCCATTTTGCTCTGTGTGAAAGGAATTCAAAATGTTTCAAGAACTTTGTCAGTACATTCCTTTACACTAAAGATGCACAAGACAACATAATTGAATCTTACCTATTTCAATTCTTGTGACGTAAGGTTTCATGTCGTCGCAAAATACTCCTCTATATGTACCATTTTCATTTGAATCATGCCATGAGCAAATATCTTCTGCCGACAAGAAATTAAATTGATTGTCCCAAATAGCTCCTTTTGTATTATGATACAAGACAGCCAAAACAAATCTTTCTATAACGAAGTATGTATCACACAGTAGTAGATTGTCATCAGTCATATTCGATAACCAATTATAAGCTTCCTCCTGGGGAGAAAGATCATCTGATTCCATACTCGGAATAAAATTCATTTCCGACTTAAGTAAAGCCTCAAGACTCTCATACTCTGGATTTTGCTCAATGTCACACTCTCTCGTCGGGTTGGGAAATTCCCAACATTGGCAACAATCACATTGGCTTACGGAGAGCTCCTGTTGTTCGCATACATACCACATTGTTATATTATCAATTTCGCACATGAATGAAAAGTCACCAGTAATATCATTGCCATACAAAATATCGAGATCATCAAGATGGTCAAGTCTTATCAAAAAGTTGGGAACTGTACCAACGAGCTTATTCCCATAAGCACTAAAGGAACTCAAATGCGAGAGGTTTCCTAATTCAGAGGGGATTGTACCTTCAATTTTGTTTCTATGCATTTCCAAAAACTTCAGCATATTTAGATGTCCTAATTCAGTTGGTATTGTGCCACGGATTTTGTTGTAATCTAAGTAGAGTTCTTCTAAGCTTTCCATTCCTCCAATCTCAGAAGGGATCTCACCAGACAATCTATTTTCCTCCAACAATAAAGAAGTTGCTAACTTCAAAAGTCCAATTTCTGATGGAATTCCTCCACTAAATTTGTTATCATAAAGGGCAAATGACCTAAGCATCACAAGATTCCCAACTTCAGACGGAATTGTACCTTCAAATTTATTTCGATCTAATCGAAAATGTGTAAGTTTTGATGCTTTTCCTATTTCACTCGGAATCGAGCCTGTGAGCTTATTTTCCCACAATTTTATGTCGTGAATATTTGTAAGGTCAAACAACTCCGTTGGGATGCTTCCTTTTAGATTATTTCCTGATAAAGAAAATGATGAAAGACGTGTCAAACCTCCGAGCTCAGATGGAATATTGCCAGATAAGGAATTGCCATCAAGATTGAGTTTTTCCAAGTTGATCAAATTACTTAGTTCACTTGAAATTTTCCCATTCAAACGATTTCCAACTTGACAAAGATGTGCATAATATTATGAAATCATGAGTAATTCCATTCCCAAACAAGTAACAACAATAATGAGAAAAACTTACGAATTCGTACAGAGGAAACTGTAACCTTATCATCTTCACAAAATACACCCGTGTTACTACCATCATTCCAACTGCAAACATCATCATTTGTCAAAAAATCGAGCTGAAGATTCCAATTCTCTCCATTTGTCGCATAATAGAGTAGAGCTAAAACATACTTTTGAACAACTTCATAGGGACGACATAGATCTAATTGTCCTGTGCTTAATGATGATAACCAAACAAATGCTTTTTGTTCGGATGTAAATGGCGTAGATAAAGCGTCTAAATCAATGTTTATTTCCGATAACAGTAGCTGCACAGTGTCGTCGTAACATTTTGGAGTGGATGTTGGACTCAAAGAGGAAATTGTTTCGTTTGTTGGAAATGAAGATGAAAGAGCCACAGGTTGGGATGTTGGAGAGGGGGTGATTATTGGGATGCTGGTTGTGCGTGTATCTGGTTCCCAACAAATACAACAGGTACAAGGAGAAAATGGAGGATCTTGTTCAGAACATACATACCAAATTTTAAGTGGATCAATGTCACACATGAAGGAAAAGTCACCCGTAATAGAAGTTCCCCAAAGAACGTCAAATTCCACCAATTGGTTTAGATTTTTCATAGTGGTGGGGACTGATCCAGAGAGATTATTATCATACAAGCTTAGCACTACCAAGTTTGACAATTTGCCCAATTCCGATGGAATACTTCCCTCAAGATTATTACTGTGCATTTGGAGAAATTCCACTGATGATAATTCTCCAAGTTCCGTGGGGATCTCTCCCGAAATGCGATTCTCATAGAGGTCCAATTGATCTAATTTTTGCAGTCGTTCGAACGATGATGGAATTGTGGCTGTGAGTTTGTTTCTATACAATTGAAGTGTTTTGAGAGAAGAAAGAAATCCCAGTTCTTCGGGGATAGGTCCTCGTAATCCATTGGAACTCAAAATTAAGGATTCCAGTCTATCTAATTTTCCAATCTCAGTGGGTATTTTTCCTCTCAATGCATTTTCATCCAATCGAACATGAGTCAACTTAAATGCGTTACAAAGTTGGGTGGGAATACTTCCTGACAAAATATTATCCATCAATTTTAAATCATGCAAATCCGACAATTTACCAAACTGATATGGTATGCTTCCAGTGAAGAAATTTTCTCCGAGAGAGATGGTCTGTAGTTTCTTCAAGTTCGAAATCTCCGATGGAATCGATCCTGTCATTTGATTTTTATCCATGATAAGTTTTTGTAAATTTGTCATTTTTCCAATTTCCTCCGGGATAGGTCCTGTGAGATTGTTTTCCGCTGTAGTCCATTGAACATTACATGAACTATTAGAAAAAATAGACTTCATCCATTAAAATAAATATGATGATACTTACAAAGCCTGACGGTGATGACTGTAATCTTATCCTTATCACAAAAGATACCATTACTAAAACCCCAACTACTCCATTTGCAAACATCCACCGATTCCAGAAAATTAAATTGTTGTGGCCAATCTTCTCCTCCGGCGGAAAAGTAAAGAGTGGCAAGTGCAAAGGTTTCCACTACCTTATATGGGTTGCAAAGATCAAGTTCTCCTTCTGGAAGATTGAACATCCAATTAAACGCCAATTGCCGGGGAAAAAAATTAGGATCACTGGAAGATAGAACTTGAAATCCTTCATTGACATATATTTCTCCATCTAATAATTCTATTAAATTGTTATAGGAACAAGATTTAGGTTCCGAAACAACTTCTGGTGAGTCAGGAATAGGTTCTACTTCGGGAGGAGATTCGAATGCTTCATCATTGCCCAATGGCGCATCAAAAATGTCTGTATTGGAAGGTAGATTATCCTCTTTTTTCTTCAATGCTGACATGGACACCGAAGCTGCAATGAGTACAATAATGGCCCCCCCAAAAATAGCGATCTTGGCCAAACGATCTCGAGTCATCATTGCCCTTTCTTTCTTCAAAGGAGCCATTTCTAGATCCGCCGATTCTAATGATATTTCGTCATCTTGAGGAGCATTTGTTTGAAGTGGTACGATGCTTTCATCGATAGGTTCTTCCTTCGATGCCATTTGTATCTCCAGTTTGGGTGCAAGTTCTTCCTCTTCGGAATCACCAATCTCATATCGTTTATCGAAATCATCCCCTTGGTCCTCCAGCTCTATTTCATTCAATTTCCACATTGTGTTTGGTTTCGCTAATTCACATGAAATTGTGAATCATGCAAATAATATAAGGTTGGTGATCTATATCAAAGGGAGGAAAATGCTAATATATTGACTCATTTTTGACAGTTCCTCCAACTTACCTTAATCAGCCGGCACAAACGTAAAGAAAAACGAGGATTGAATTTTGTATTTGTTATGTCTATCCATTATGTGACAACTGATCTCCGAATAATCTCTGGTTTTTTCGTGTTTTGAAACGATTATTTGTACTAAGTGTGTATGTAGGATTGCACAAAACAAACGCAGTTTGGTCCTTGCTTTTCATCCAAAAATACCTAAATGTTAAATGTGCATTCATTATTTAGAAGTGGCGAAGTCGAATTATGATTGCACTCCAATAAAATATAGAAGAACCCATCAGATTCAGAGAATCATAGAAAAATTTGATAGGCTCCG